>ENA-UERC01000113-UERC01000113.1-human-gut-metagenome-genome-assembly--contig:-NODE-113-length-63249-cov-11.497135_pt1 | contig 63249 bp, 52 predicted proteins | sample MGYA00242955_ERZ507955 | MGnify/ENA primary metagenome ERZ507955 (study PRJEB26167, sample SAMN06115394) | human gut metagenome | host: Homo sapiens | place: China:Hubei | collected 2016-04-27... | reverse complement strand
GTAATCACCTTTATCATTCCATTATCTTTTCGCAGGGTCAGCTGCTGTAGGTAAGCGTCTCTTTTAATCTCCATCGTTACGCTCCCCCTTTCCGTGCATCTGCACACTTTTTAGTAATGAGATTCTATCACAGAACGACGTGAATTTCAATATGCATTCCCATTTTATGTGCATCTACACACTTTTATGTAATGTTGATAAATATATTTTCAGATTTTTTTGATTGCAGTGTCTATAATCGACTACTCCAATCGTTATTATAGGTAAACAACAAAAAGAAGATGGTTTCGATGTTTCATTAAATATGTTCGTTAGTCTTTTACGCAAAGGATTCTATCTCCTCTGCGCCCTAATGCTTTTCGGATTCAGTTCAACAAACTGGAAGTTATAAATCTTTTTGCTCGTATACCTTATTCCAAGAACCAATCTCAATCAAATTACCTTCTGGATCGGCGATATAACAAGTTCTTTGTCCCCACGGTTCAAGCTCTGGTTCTAATACAGACGTTGCCCCATTTTTTATAGCATTGTTGTATGCCATATCAACTTCTTCAAAAGTATCAACATAGAGCGCAATTTCGCTATGACCATTTAGACCTTTTATATATTCATACCTTCTGTGTGTCATGTTTTCAAAATCTTTTCTTCCATATAGCAAAAACAATGTTTCATCCTTAACAAGATAAACATTTGATGTGTCTTCGCTTTCTTTAATCTCAAAGCCAAGAACATCTCTATAAAAGCGAATCATTTTCGCCATATCTTCAACAAATAATCCAAATCCATCTAATCTCATAATCCACCTCCGTATATTCCAATTTGTCTATCTTTTATCCTTATATGCATATCCAAAGTTTATTGGTGGTGCAGTCACTGATACATACACAAATTCCTCATTACCATCATTCAATAAACCATGAACATCTTTATCTGCAAATCTTACAACATCCCCAGCAGTAAACACTTTTTCTTGTTCATCTGCAAGTAATAGTTTACCCGTTCCTTTTGTTGCATACCAAATTTGTTCTGACGCATCATGTGTATGTCTTGGTTGGCAAGCACCTATTTCAAGATGAACCTCTGTAATTGTCACCCTTTCACTTGATGAATTTTCAGGATTTAATAGTTGTCTTGAAACAACTCCTGGATTTGATAATAGCTCCTTCAAGCTCTTTTGAGCCAGTTCTACAAACTTGAATTTAAATTATAACGATCTTTGCAAATACACCATATCTACCAACTGTATTCCACTCTCATAGATTGGGTGGTCATAATTATCTATAAAGAAATTTGATATGATATGCGAACGGACAAAACCACACTTTTCATAAAATGGTATTGTCAGTGGGCTATCGCCTGTTCCCACTTGCAGAATGGCATATTGCTCTCTGTAATTATTAACAATAAACTCAATTAAGGCTCTTGCATAACCTTTCCCTTGATATTCTGGAACTGTCGCAATGTTCTTGATTTCAAGTATGTCATTTTCTTTATCGGTTATGACACACTCACACTTGACCCCATTATCATCAAGTACATACATCTTGCCGTTATCAAGATAACGGTCAACCATATCTTCCTGCTCATCTGCTAATAGGAGCAAATCAAGATATTGTTTTTTATTTTCTTTAACTTCAATAATTTTCATCAATCGCACCTACAAGTTCCGATTTCTCAGTTTCAAAAATTAGAATTTGTATGGCTCAACTCCTTATCGACCGTCCATAGCTCGTTTATAAAGTAGACCTTCTTTTATAAGTAACAACAGAAAAGCCACTGTTACTGCATATGGTTCTCTCGCAATCGCCAGATACAAAACAGTAATAATACTAAGCCCTACAGACAAAAAAGTAATCACCTTTTTTCCCTTTTCAAATTTGAAATTGACCATTAAAATATTCACAATTCCAATAATCGTTAATGCGATAAAAAGACCCCAGTATGTCATACGAATCCAAATTTCATTATCTACATACTCAATAAGACTTACTGAATAGATATATCCATCAACCGGTTTGGAATACAATGGAAGAAAAATAAGCATCAAAGAGAGCAAATCGGTAAATCCAAATAACAAGTCACATAGACCATTGAGATTTGACTTGTTTTCTTTTTCAGCAATCAAAACCAACTGATCTCCGGATAACAGCTCATCAATGGACACAGAGAAATATCTGGATATTTCCTTTAATGAATCTATGCTCGGATATCCTCTTCCGGATTCCCATTTTGAAATTGCAGTTCTTGAAACAAATAATGCCTCGGCTAGTTCTTCTTGTGTCAAACCTCGGCTCTTTCTTAATTCCTGAAGCTTTTCATGGAATTCCACCTCCTTCACCTCCTTTTTTATTTCACTTTTTTATTGTTAGCATAACTACTGCCTTATAAACAGTAAATAATCCGGCACTTAACAATACACCACCCACAATATCCGTAAACCAATGTACTCCGGAAATCAATCTGCCGATAACCATGAATACAGAAAAAGCGATTGCTAGAATCGTTATGATTCTTTTCAATGTAGAACATGACATTCTTCGCTGGATCTGTTCAACCAAAGTCGGCATCACGCACAATACCAGTAGAGTCGTTGAAGAAGGATAAGAAGCCTCCATAATTCCATTGATTAAAATTGGTCTGTAATTGATTGGGATGATCTCAAAAATGAAGTATGCCAGTATCACTATAACATAATAAACTCCCAGGATAATGATATCGGGATCCACTTTGAAGAGACTTCTTCTCTTTATTAACTGAACCAGTCCAATACCTGCAAAAATCAGGCATACAACTAAAGGAATCAGACCCATCCAATCGGTAATCGTATAAATTGTCATATTAACATTTGTTAAACGATGAAACCAGCAATTGAATGTTGCAAATCCAATATTCGTTGCATTCTGCCCCAGTGGCTGCACGTCTACCATCTGAATCAAAGCTGTCCATATTGCAAACGCTATAATAAATATACCTCCTAAAAATAAAACTTGTTTTCCATTCTTTTTCATCATTATACGTCCTTTCTATATTGGTTTGTCTTTTCGACGATTTCACCTTATCAAAAAGCGTAAAATGACGCAAGAATCGCTCTTTCACATGTATGACACGATTCGTATCATCCCCACAAATGCGTGATTTTCTGTATATTTTCCTGAATACCTATTCCTACAAATTTCGATTGAGATTTCACCTGTTTTAAGAAATTTAATAACTGTTATATTTTATTATTAAATTCTTCGCACCCCCTTGAAAACACTGGATTTGTCGCAGGTGAGCTTTCCCTTATTATTTCCCTTGTGTTATATCGTCCCATCAGTGTTTATGCACTCTGATAAGGGCAAATACAAGGGCAAGAAAAATCTATAAGACAGTATAACACAAAATAAAAGTGACATGGTGAACTGATTGAAATGCTTCTTAATTTTTGCTACTACTGATTGATTAAATGATAAGGAGATGGGATACGATGAGAACAATATTTGCAGAATACAATCCACAGTGCAACAGCATTGATGTATATACTAATACGGGCTATATACTCCGTATTGATTGTTGGGAAGCAGAAAAAAATTTAAGAACCACACCTGGATCTGATTGTGCTTTGACATCGCTTGCAATCGATGAGCCATTAGAATATGCAAGGTTATATCTTGATGGGAATTTACAGATGTGGGTAGATGCTGAAGATTCATTAGAGTTATGATTATTCCAATCAAAATCTACTAGAATTTATTAAAAATTAGCTTCATAATTTTAAAAGGACAGCCCTATTGCTATGAGGCTGTCCTTAAAAATACAATAGATAAACCTAGATTATTCTTGCTACTATCTGATTGTTAAATTTTCTGTATTCCATATTGCAAATCTCCCTTTTCGCAATATTTTATTAGTATGAATGCCAGAATCGCTGAAAAAACACGTGCCAATACCGTACTCCACCATATCATAATCTGTCCACCAAATAAAGGTGGTAAAACAAGCATAAATATCAGCATCAATACTGGTTCAATGAATGTAAGAATGTATGACAATCCACTTTTTTCAGTAGCATAAAATCCAGCTGTCGCTATTCTGGTAATCGCAACAAATGGTAATGACACTAAAAATATAGGTACAATTTTAGAAATCTCAATACTTACTTCATAAGAAGCTCCGAAAACCCCTCCAATATTTGCTCTGTTTACATACATGATAATTCCACCACAAACAGCAAGAATTATTGCAAAAATGTATGCCATTCTCTGAACTCCTCTCAGGCTTTCTTGATCCTTCTCACCATAAAAACGGCTCATTAAAGGTTGACTTCCATCACCTACGCCCTGCAATATGAGATATATGATACAGATAATATAGGATACACATGCATAAGTTGCAATAGCTTTTTCTCCCCCATAAGAAGCGGAGAATCGGTTTATAAACACCAATGAAATATTAGGAGTCAATGCTAGCCCAAATGGTGCAAGACCTACTCTGAATATAGCGCCACACATTTCTTTTACATTTTTTAAGGATACATACACATAAAACTTTTTATTATATAATGCGTATATGATTGCAATTGCTGCAGTCACACCCTGTCCGGCTATTGTAGCTGTGGCTGCACCTTTCATGCCCATTTCATATATCCATACAAAGATAAAATCCAGAACAATATTGGTTATGAATCCACCAACCATCGCAAACATTGACCAGAAAGAGTTTCCATAATTTCTAATGAATGGCATCATTCCAGTTCCAAGAATCTGCAATATTGCTCCAAGTGCTATAATTTTGATATAATCTGTCGCATTTGTTAATATAATTCCATCTGCTCCAAGCAATCCTAAAATTTTAGACGAAAAGGAGTAAATAATTATGGTACTGATAACACTTACTATTACAAGAAGCCACCAGCTTGTAGCAATAAATTCTTCTGCCCGTTTTCCTTTCTTTTCTGCTGCATTAATTGAGTAATAAACAGCTCCTCCCATACCAATTCCTGTTCCAAGAGCCTGAATCAAAGCCACAATCGGATATGCAATATTAATAGCCGAAAGTCCAGCATCTCCTATGGTATTGCCTACAAAATATCCATCCACTATCGCATATATTCCTGATAATGCAAATGCTATAATAGATGGAATAACATATTTAAAAAATAATGATTTATGATTCATTTTTCTTACAATCTCCTTCCTTGAAAAGTCTGATAAACAGCTCTGTATTATCATTAAGACTTTCTATATTCTCTAATCCCATTTTTTCGATTACATATATTTCTTTTGAGTGCAGTTTTTCTATGATATCTTTCGTATATTCCATTCCTGATTCTGTGAGGCATATCAGCTTATTTCTCTTGTCTGAATCATCAGATACCATATTGATGTATCCTTTTTTCTGAAAATCTTTTAGTATCGTATTTACCGTTTGCTTAGGTATATTCCATTTTTCACTTATCATTTTCTGCGTGCATCTTCCATTACTTTCATAAAATGAATACAAAGCAAAAACTCCATTTGAAGACAGTCCCTGATCCTTTGACCATTCCTCATACATTGCTGTACATTCTTTCCATAAAGCATAATATCGTTGCAACTGTATTATCATATTATTATCTTTTCTCATCTTTTTTCTCCTTAAATTAGTACGAATCCGGACTTTTATAGTATAGTCCGAGTTCGTACTAATTGTCAAGATTTATTTATATACTTTTTCTTTATATAAACAATCAATAGTCCCTTACTAAGGACAGGAAGATTATGAAATTTCCCTGTCCTCTTTTAATAATATCCTCGTTCTTCCATCCAGTCTTTCACATAACATCTGATTCCAATATAAATAATATGCGACAGTAATAGCAATACAATAAGATTTATCGGATTAGCGTTTTTAATCCATTCTCCAAAGTAAATTACAACAGCTGTACTCGTTATCGCTACCACGATACTGATGATATCCCAACAATATTTCCGGTAGATTTTTCCTACCTGATAACCAATCCCGATTATCAGCCACCCGGTTATTACGAATAAAATTGCCATGACAGTACCGGCAATCAGCCAGTACACAATCCCGGAAAGAATACTGTTAGGTATTCCACTGCTTAACTGTCCGAAAGAGTCTGCACCTGTCACAAACTCCCGAAATAAACTTCCCATTCCTTTTCCTAACGCACCGAAAAAGACGATACAGTCGTTAAGGAAAACCGGCGAAAGAATCGCAGTAAACAGTGTTGTTGTTATGCTGTACCATGCCAGTAGAAACAAGATACTTTCATAACCAATCGTCATATTTTTATATTTCTTTTCTAACTGGCTTTTACGGCTATCGCATTTTTCTTTTGCTTTCCGGTAAGCAGTACGGTCACATTTTTCACATTTCTCATAAGGCACTTTTTTCTCAACAGCTACCTCTACCGTCTTTTGGTGTGTCTGTGCATAAAGTTTTTCCTGCTCTGCTTTTTCATACTTAAATTTCCATGCCACGGCTTCTGCGTCGGCTCTTTTCCTGCTGTCTGTCTCGCTGGTCAATCGTTCCTCTGTTTGCCTTAATCTTGTCCGCAATGCTTCGATATTCTCGGCTCTGTTTTCGCTGTTCAATTTCTCGTTCAAGGTCAGCGATTCGCTTAGCTGCCTGTTTAGTTCCTGGATTGTCTGGTCTTTCTGATCCAGTTCGTCCTGCATCTGTTCGGTCATCAGCAGAAGTTCTTCCACCTGCCCGACGTTCTCTAAGTTTCTGCATTCGCTCATCGATCTCCCTCGCTTTCTCTATCTGCTGTTTAAGGTCAGCAATTCGCTGTTCTGTTTCTGCAATAAGCTGTTCTCGTTGTTCAGCTTCTGCGTTAATTCCTGCCATTGCTGATTCTCGTTTTCCAACTGTTCGATTCTGGTTTTCTGTTGCTCGATCTGTGAGAGCAGTTCTTCTGTATCTGGCAAAAGATTTAGCAGCCTGGATAATTCGCTGTTTAAGCTTTTTAAACTCTGGTTCTGCTCCTGAAAAGACAGGAGCTGCCTGTCCCGTTCCTGCAATTCCTGTACCATCTCTGCCATAAGATTCTGCTGTTCCTCGATCTGGTTTATCATTGTCTCCATCATGGGAATGACTTCCCGGCTTTCTTCTAATGTCACGCAATCGCTCCTTCCATTGTGTTAATGCACTGGATACTTTTCCAAAAGAAATCTGTATTTTATCCAGCAGTGCATTTTGTCTTTTTATGATCTGGTTTTCCTCTACTTTCCATGAAGTAGAGGATGTCTGTCCGTTTTGAAATTTCTCGTCAATTTTTCTGGCATCTGCGCCCTCATGGATCGTCGGTATCTCTAATTTTCCCTGCCTTGCATAAGAACGGTGGTCAATGTGATTTTCCGTTTTCAAATGTGCATTACAGACGTTTGCCCATTCGCTCCGCCATAGCTCACAATTTTTCGGATTGTTCCACCCGGTAGCATCGGTTAATACACGTTTCCACTGTTTGCGGTTCCTTGTCCCGACTTTCTGGACTCCATTTTCATCAAGTACGGGGATTCGGATTCCATGACGGTCAGGGTTCTTTTTATCCTGCCACCAGTCCGGATGGGATTCATCCACCACAATATTTCCATTTTCATCTCTGACAAACTCCCAATCCTTGATTTCTTTGTTCCCCCATGAGTGGTCTGGATTGAATGGTCGCATCGTCACAAGTAAATGCACATGGGGATTTCCATCTCCTTTATCGTGGATACTCCAGTCCGCACACATTCCCTTATCTACAAAGGTCTTTTGAATATATTCAGTTGTATAATCAATCTGTTCCTGTCGGCTCCATTCTTTCGGAAGCGAAAATTCAAATGACCTGCCGAGTTGTGCATCCGAGGTCTTCTCAATCTTCAAAACTTCATTCCATAAACGCTGTTTCTGAAAAGTAAGTTTAAATTTTCCCAGTGCAGCATCTTTGTTATCTGCTCTTTTATATCGGGCAGATTTCTGAAACCGTCTGATATTTTCAGCAGGTACGTTCAGCCATTCCTGTGGTGCATTTTCACACATCAACAGGCTGGTATAAACGACTTCTTTTTTGGCAGTGTAGTAGCTGATCCTGCCTGTTTCTTCATTTTTCATCACATCACCATTGAGATACGCAGATGCTGATATGATGGATTTCCCTTTGCTGCGTCCAACAATCTTTACTGTATAATGAAAAATCGCCATGCTCCGTTTCCCCCTTTCTGCCGTATCCGGCTTTGATTTCCGGCAGGTAACGTTTTCCCAAAAAGAAAATGGTATCTGCCGGAACGCCCTCTGCGTAAGAGTGCCCTGTGCATAACAGCCTGCATGGAATGCGCCCCTCTGGCGAAGAGTGCCTCCTGCGGCATGAGCAGGTCTGGCTGAAAGCCCCGCCGACGGAACGAGCCCGGCAAGCATAAGCGCAGACCGGTTGCCACCTGTGGCAAACTTATACGGACGACCTCTGGTTGTCCATAAGTGCGCCCTTCATGAAAAAGCAATGAAGGGAATGGAAAATCCACTCCCTCCGGCATTACACTTCCTCCGTATTCGCAACTGGCTCTTTCTGCATTGCCTTTGAGAAGAATTTCCCATTTGCTTCCTGCCTTTTTAAGAAGCCGATCAGCTTTGGGATATCATCTTCCTCAATCGCAGAACCCAGCACCGATTCCACCGCACCACCAATCTGGCAGAGCCTGTGTGTCCGCTTTTTAGTTTCCACATCTTTCTGACGTTTCTTCAGTTCCCGTTTCTGTGCTGCATACTGTTTTGCTTTCTCAAGGCTTTCCTGTTCTTTCTTTTCCAACTGGAGCATACGCTCCTCATAACTCTTTGTTGATCTTGCCATAAATATCATCGTCCTTTCTTTTTCTTCCAAACATAAGTTTCCTGTTGTCTGTCAGACGAAGTACATGGTATAATCTGTTTGCGTGTAGGTATATCATGACTCCGGTCTGATAGAACCTTTGGCGGTTTCTTCGGGAACCGCTTTTTTAAGTTGAACCGTTTCTTGTGACTGCTTTCACATTTCCCTTATCCCTCAAGTCTCTGCCCTCGTTGGCTTCCATAAAAAGTTCCAGCATATCCGTTTTGATCAGGACTTTTCTCCCAACCTTTAATACCGGAAGTTTCTTCCATTCCACCAGTTTTCTCAGGGTGTTCCTGCCGATTCCCGTATAATCAGCAGCTTCTTCAATAGATAAGGCAATCTTTCTTTGTGTCATATGACCACCTCCTTTTAAATTGCATTATGCAATTTCATTTGTGCTGTCAGTATAGCGTGTTTATATTGCTTTGTCAAGCATTATGAAATTTCATTCGTTTTCTATAAATTGCATATTGCAATATATTTTGTTGCGTGGTATAGTAATGACATACCGAAAAAGGAGGCACATCAGCATGAAAGATAAAGAACTACGCAAGCTGATCGGCAGCAGGGCAAAACAGCGCCGTCTCGAATTAAATCTGACACAGCCTTATGTCGCAGAGAAGATGGGAGTTACCGCTTCCACAATCCTGCGTTATGAGAATGGTTCGATTGACAATACCAAAAAGATGGTACTGGAAGGTCTTTCGGAAGCACTTCATGTATCGATTGAATGGCTCAAAGGGGAAACCGATGAATATGAAACTGATATTACGGATAAGAAAGAATTGCAGATTCGTGATGTGATGGGCGATATTCTCAAACAGTTACCTCTTGATCTTAATAAAACAGAAGACGCTTTTTCTAAAGACTTACTGCTGTTAATGTTAAAGCAATATGAACTGTTTCTGGATTCGTTTCAGTTCGCCTGTAAAAATTACAAAGGCAGTACCAAAGATGCGGACATTGCCAAAGTAATGGGATTCGAATCGAAAGATGAATATAATGAGATTATGTTTCTCAGAGAGATCACACATACTGTCAACGCATTTAACGATATGGCAGATGTGATAAGGCTCTATTCAAAGAAACCGGAAGCAGCCGAACAAAGACTTGCCAATCTTTTATCCGAAGTTATGTATGAGGATTCTGAATCGGTATAGTAAGACAACCGGAGTTGTGATATACTTACACGCAAGAAGCATTTCAGCAGTTCCGATTGTCTGATATCGAAAGGAGACATACGATTATGGCAAAAGGATCTGTTAGAAAAAAAGGAAAGAAATGGTACTATCGCTTCTATGTAGAGGACGCAAGCGGAAAAATGGTTCAGAAAGAATACGCCGGAACCGAAAGTAAAAGTGAGACGGAAAAGCTTCTCCGCAAAGCACTGGAAGATTATGAAAATAAGAAGTTTGTCGCAAGGGCAGAAAGCCTTACGGTAGGAGAACTTCTGGATATGTGGGCGGAAGAAGAACTGAAAGCCGGAACACTCAGCAATGGCACAGTGGAAAATTATCTTGGTGCAATCCGATGTATCAAAAAACACCCGATTGCAGACCGAAAGTTAAAAACAGTTACCGCTGAACATTTACAGAGTTTTCTCGACCTGCTTACATTCGGTGGCGAGTTTCCGGATGGAAAAGTGCGAAAAGGATATAGCAAAGATTATATCCATTCTTTTTCCGCAGTGTTACAGCAGTCTTTCCGTTTTGCAGTATTTCCAAAACAGTTAATCAGTTTCAATCCAATGCAATATATCAAGCTGAAACGACAGGCAGAGGAAGTTGACCTCTTTTCTGATGATGAGGTAGAAGAAGGTACACAGCCGATTTCACATGAGGATTACGAGCGGCTTATCAAGTATCTGGAAAAGAAAAATCCACCTGCAATTCTGCCGATTCAGATCGCATATTATGCAGGACTTCGTATCGGGGAAACCTGTGGTCTTACATGGCAGGACATCAACCTTGAAGAACAATGCCTGACCATAAAACGCAGTATCCGTTATGACGGAACGAAGCATAAAAATGTGATTGGAACAACCAAGCGAAAGAAAGTAAGGATTGTTGATTTTGGAGATACACTGACTGAAATATTGAAAGCAGCAAGACGGGAACAACTGAAAAGCCGGATGCAGTACGGGGAACTTTACCACCGCAACTACTACAAAGAGGTGCATGTAAAAAACAGGGTGTATTATGAATACTATCACCTTGACGGAACGCAGGAAGTCCCGGCAGATTATAAAGAAATATCCTTTGTCTGCCTCAGACCGGATGGTAGTCTGGAACTGCCGAGTACACTCGGCATTGCTTGCAGGTCAGTGTCAAAGAAGCTGGAAGGATTTGAAGATTTTCACTTCCACCAGTTACGTCACACCTATACCAGCAACCTGCTTTCCAATGGGGCTGCACCGAAAGATGTACAGGAACTGTTAGGACACTCTGATGTCAGTACCACAATGAATATTTACGCTCACTCAACAAGAAAAGCAAAACGGGATTCCGCAAGACTTCTTGATAAAGTAGTGAGCAATGCTTAACTAAAAATTTCCCTTATTTCCCTTGCGGATTCCGCATAAGGGCAAAGATAAGGGAAAATACATATCATTTCACTATCTAAGAGGCTGTAAGCCTTGAAAAATAAGGAAAGTTCAGGAAATCTCTCCACAAATTCCGATTTGTATTTCTGTTTGTTTTAAAAATGGGCAACTCCGATTGGAATTGCCCACTCATTGCACTAATTATGCGATTTTTTCTTGCTTGCACTTGATTTTGCATCAAATGATGTAAGTTTGATGTAAATCACTGTTTTTTAGTTTTTTATCAAATGAAGTACGTCCCGTCTATTTGGTTAAACGGTACATCGTTACATCAGCTTAATACATCTTTGCACCAGCCGGGATGTGGTTATCCAGCATGATAAGATGCAGCTTTTCTTCGCCCTCTTCATGGTGAACGGCACTAATCAGCATTCCGCAGGAATCGATGCCCATCATGGGTCTGGGGGGCAGATTGGTGATGGCGAGAAGGGTCTTTCCTACCAGCTCTTCGGGCTCATAGTAGGCATGAATTCCGCTCAAAATCACCCGATCTGTGCCCGTTCCGTCGTCCAGCAGGAACTTTAAGAGCTTCTTAGACTTCTTCACAGCCTCGCATTCCTTGACCTTCACGGCACGGAAGTCGGATTTGCTAAAGGTTTCAAAGTCCACGTAGTCCGCGAACAAAGGCTCGATCTCCACCTTGGAGAAATCGATTTTCTCTTCAACCACAGGGGCGGCAGAAGCTACAACGGGGGCAGTCTCGGCGTTAGCCTTCTGCTCGTCGGCCTTCTTCTTTTCCAGGTCTGTGGGCTTCATGGTCGGGAACAGCAAAACGTCCCGGATGGAGGCGGAGTCGGTCAGCAGCATGACCAGACGGTCAACGCCGAAGCCCAGACCGCCCGTGGGAGGCAGGCCGTATTCCAGGGCGGTGACGTAGTCGTAGTCCACCTGGGCACGGGACGCGGGGTCCACGGCCAGACGGTCAGCCACCTGCTTCTCAAAGCGGGCCTTCTGGTCGATGGGGTCGTTCAGCTCGGAGAAGGCGTTGCCAAACTCCGTGGCGTTGATGAAGTATTCAAACCGCTCGGTAAATGCGGGGTCGTTGGGCTTCCGCTTGGCCAGAGGGCTGTTCTCCACGGGATAGTCGTAGATGAAGGTGGGCTGGATCAGGTTCTCCTCTACAAAGGCATCGAAGAACTCGGCCAGGATGGCGCCCTTGGTGGGAATCTCCGGCAGCTCCACATTGTGGGCCTTGGCCTCAGCAATGGCCTCCTCGTCAGAGGAAATGGCGGCAAAGTCCACGCCGGAGTACTTCTTAACGGCCTCGATCATGGTCATGCGCTCCCAGTGGGACAGGTCGATGTCCTTGCCCTGGTAGGAGATCTGCAAGGTGCCGCAGACCTTCATGGCCACGGTTTTCATCATTTCTTCCACCAGATCCATCATACCGTGAAAATCGGTATAGGCCTGGTAGAGCTCAATGGAGGTAAACTCGGGATTGTGGGTGGGGTCCATGCCCTCGTTCCGGAAGATACGGCCAACCTCGTAGACCCGATCCATGCCGCCCACGATGAGCCGCTTCAGGTACAGCTCGGTCTCGATGCGCAGCACCATGTCGATGTCCAGGGTGTTGTGGTGGGTATAGAAGGGACGGGCGGATGCGCCGATCTCGAATGGAGTCAGGATGGGGGTGTCCACTTCCAGGAAGCCCTTGCTGTCCAGGAAGTGCCGCAGCTCCCGGAGGATCATGCTGCGCTTGACGAAGGTATCCTTCACCTCGGGGTTGACGATCAGGTCCACATAGCGCTGGCGGTACCGGGTCTCCCGGTCCGTCAGGCCGTGGAACTTCTCGGGCAGGGGCAGCAGGGATTTGCTCAGCAGAGTGGCCTTGTGGACCCGCAGGGAGATTTCGCCCCGCTCGGTCTTGAACACATCGCCCTCTACGCCAACAATGTCGCCGATGTCGTTCTTCTTGAACCGGGCAAAATCCGCCTCGTCCATGGCGTCGAAGCGCACATAGAGCTGAATCCGGCCGGTGTTGTCCTGCAAGTCGCAGAAGGACACCTTGCCCATGCCCCGCTTGCTCATGAGACGGCCTGCCAGGGTGACAGTGCGCCCTTCCATGGCATCAAAATGCTCTTTGATCTCCTTGGCGGAGGAGGTGACGTCAAACTTGGTCTGCCGGAAGGGGTCCAGCCCCTCGGCCCGGAGGGCCTCCAGCTTGTCCCGCCGGACCTTCACCTGGTCGGACAGGGGCATTTCTGCCTGGGGTACAAACTTTGCCATGGCTTAGCCCTCACGAGAGACGCTGATGACCTTCATGGTGAAGGAACCGGCGGGAGCATTCACGGTGAACTTTTCACCGGCAGCCTTGCCGACGATGCCACGGCCGAAGGGGGAGTCATCAGACAGCTTGTTTTCCATGGGGTTGGCTTCCTGAGAGCCGGTGATGCGGTACTCAAAACGCTTGCCGTTCTCGTCCTCTACCACCACGGTGCAGCCCAGACCGACGCGGCCGGTGGCCTCGTTCTCGTCCTCAATGATGACGGCGTGGGACAGCACGTCTTCAATCTCGGCGATTCGGCCGTACAGCTTGGCCTGCTCGTTCTTGGCGGCATCGTATTCGGAGTTTTCGGACAAGTCGCCGTAGGACCGGGCCTCGGCGATCATGGCGGCCACCTCGCGCTCACGGGTGGTCTTTAAATAGTTCAGTTCCTTTTCCAGGTCTGCCAGACGCAGGCTTGTAATTTTATATTCCTTAGCCATTTTCAAAATCCTTTCTTAGCTGAAAATTTCCATAGCTTTTCATATTATAGAGGAAAACCCCCGGGGAGTCAAGAAGATTCCCGGGGGTTTTCGGAAAATAATCCCCTGTTCGCGGCGGATTATTCCCCGATATGGGTCAAAAGCTGACGGTAAATGGCGGCGGTCTCCGCCGGGTCCTTTCCGCTGAGCACATAGGTCTTGTCCGTATCCGTTTTCAGGACAATGGCGCTTTGGGGGTTATAATAGGTCATGCGGGTGTAAGTGCCAAATTCCTCGTTTTCAAACAGGCCTGCCAGCAGCCGGAAGGAGCCTAGCCCCCAGGTGCGGGAGCCGGGCACATTTTCGCTGCGCAGCTCCGCGTCGGTGATGTCGTCATAGGAAATGGTGGTGGAGCCGTAGTAGGTCACGTCCACCTGCATGGCGGTGTCCAGAAACTGATATTTCACGGAACCGGTGAAGAGCATCACGGCCACAAACACCAAGATCGCTGCCCCGATGGCTGCCACCGACTTATTGACCTTCCCCTCCCAGGCGGGCTGGGGCCGGAAAGTCACGCCCTGACGCTGCTGCTTTTTATAAAAGACATAGGAATAGACCATGGGAATGGCATTTCCCAGAACCAGAAGCACGATCAGGCAGGCCGAAGCCGCTTTTTCCGGCAGAAAGCTGGTGGGAATCATCAAAAAGCCGCAGGCCATATAGCATGGCCCCGCCAGACGGTGGGTAGCGTTCCAGTTTTCGTCGCTGGAGGCGGTCCATCTGACCCGGATGCCGACGGTGCTGTTGGGGCGGCACTTGGGCATATAGTTGCCCAGTACCAGATACATGGCGGCGAAGAGCCAACTCAGGATGCGCAGAACGGGCACTTCCATGCGCTGCACCGCAACGGCATAGGAAATCCAGAAGGTGACATTGGACAATACGGGAATGATCCAGATGACAACGCTGTTGATTTTTTTGTTTTTCTCCCGGTCCTTTTCCAGCTTTTCGGTCAGATGCAGGCACAGAGCCAGTGTCAGTGCCAGAAGCACGGGGGTGAACAGCACAACCAACGGAAAGACAGTCTGGGGATTTGTGCTCCATAGCACAAGCCCGATGAGTGCGGGAAGCAGGGTAAAGGCGTAGCAGTGTACGCGGGTTTTCTTACTGTACATGGTTGGGCTCCTCTCTCCAGGCAAGCGAGATTTTTTTCAGAATCCACAGGCAAAGAGCTGCCATGACGGCAAGAACCAGGTAGACAAGGGAATAGGTCAGGGCCTGGGATGAAAGAAACCGAGGGATACCAGTGAGGCTGTCCAGCAGAAAATGAATGCCCAGGCAGCCCAGGATCCACCGGGAATCCTTTTTCCGGAAACCGTAGAAGACCATGGCGGTCATGCAGGTCTGGCAGACCATGGTCAGGACCCGCTCCAGCCCTGCCAACAGGAAGAGCCCGGCAGAGGTGCTCTTCAGGGCTGCGGCAGCAGCGGTCAGCTGGGCGGTATCTGCCCCGGCGGCGGCTGCCTGCGCAGCCAAAGCATCGAAGCCGCCGCTTTGCAGCAGAAACAGATATACCAGGTTATTGATGTAGGTCAGCCCGATGAGCAGAATCGCCTCTATTCCACCGTGGCCCAGGCCTGCGGCCAGGGCGCGGGGAAAGGTCAGATTTTTTCGCAGCAGCCCCGCACCGGCGCAGCGGCCTGCCAGCTCGAAAAGCCCCGCGGTCAGGGCAAGCCCCAGGGTATAGAGAAGCAGATGCTTCTGCGTCCAACTCAGGAATCCGGCATTTGCGGACAGGGCTGTGAGAATGGGCAACCGGATGAGCATCTGGGGCACGAAAAAGCCCAATGCGCCCACAATCCAGGCAGAGACGATACCCTCCCCCCTGTGCTTTTGCGCGTAGAAGATCAGGCCTCCGATGGGCAGAATCAGACAGATGCCCAGCGTGATGCAGCAGGCAATGATTTTGGTAGCGTAGTGTTCCATGATTTACTCCCCTTTCAGGTCCGCGATCCACAGAAGTGTTTCTTCCAGCACCGATGTATTCAGCGTGTAATAGATGAATTTTCCCTCCCGGCTGTCATAAACCAGGTCCGCATCCTTCAGCACGGACAGGTGCCGGGAGATGGCGGCGGCGGAGATATCGAAATGGTCTGTGATTTCCCCGGCGCTTTTTTTGCCGGATTTCAGCAGATTCAGGATTTCCCGCCGGGTTGGGTCAGCCAGGGCTTTCAGGATTTGCTGCAATCCCATGGGCACACCTCCTGAGAAATATTTAACAATTAACTTAATTGCTAAATGAATGATACCACGGGGGAGACCGTTTGTCAAGGGGAAAAGAAACCTCTTGCACATTTTTGTTTCAAAGGATAGAATAGAGCTAAGGAAGGGGGCTTTGGCTTGCGGCGACTTAGAATACTCTGCTTTGCGGCGGCAATCTGTCTGCTGCTATCTGCCTGCGGCAGTGCGGCAGCGGCGGAAACCAAGGGCGAAGCCCCGGGAACCCCCTATATCATGCCGGAATTTCGGGATGCCCGGTTTCACGGGGAGGCGGCCACGGACTGCGGGGCGCTGAGGCTGGATGACGCCTGCCTGGACCAGGGCTATGTGGCGGTGCTGGCCCAGTCGGAAAAGCGGATGAAATTCCAGATCCTTTCGGGAGAGGAGACCTACAATTACGACCTGCCCTCCGGAGAAGCCCAGGTGTTCCCCCTGAACATGGGCAGCGGCAGCTATACCTTCAGGCTCATGGAGCAGATCGCGGGCACCAAGTATGCCTGCACCTGGTCCGGCAGCCGCCAGGTGACATTGGAGGATGAATTTGAGCCCTTTCTCCGGCCCAGCCAGATGGTTGCCTATTCGGCTTCTTCCCGGTGTGTCGCGCTGACGAAGCAGCTTGCCGAAAGCTGCGAGACGGATACGGAGCTTGCATCCGCAATTTATGAATACCTGGTGGATAGCATCCGCTATGACAGGCAGAAGGCTGCCACGGTCCAGAGCGGCTATCTGCCGGACCCGGACGAGACTCTGACAACCGGAAAGGGCATCTGCTTTGACTATGCGGCTTTGGCCGCAGCCATGCTGCGCAGTGCCGGCATTCCCTGCAAGCTGATCACGGGCTATGTGGAAAACGATGTTTACCACGCCTGGAACTGCTTCTATCTGGAGAGCCAGGGCTGGGTGACGGTGCAGATTGCCGCGTCGCCGGACACCTGGCAGCGGGTGGACATCACCTTTGCCGCCAGCGGAACGCCAACCAATGCATTGCAGGATGATTCGCGGTATACCCCGCGGTTTACCTATTGAATGGGGGGAAACACCATGAAAACAAAAGGACTGACAAGACAGGAGCTCTCCGCCTTCTGCGCCGGTGTGTCGGTGCTGCTGGGCTCCGGCAGCGGGATGGAAGAGGCCGTGGGCTTGTACGCCGAGGATTCCACCGGTGCGCTGGAGGCTGCCTGCAAGGCAATGGTGCCCAATATGAGCCTGGGCTTCGGAGAAGCCGCCGCCCAAACGGGGCTGTTCCCGGACTATGCTCTGGCGGTGATGCAGACTGCCGAGGCTTCAGGCCGGCTGGAGGAGGGCTTGGGCCGTCTGGCGGAATACTACGACCGGCAGAATGCCCTGGAAAAGAAGGTCCGCAGCGCGATCACCTATCCGGCGGCGCTGCTGCTGCTGCTGGGCGGTGTGCTGGCGGTGCTGGTTTTCGGCGTCATGCCCATGTTTCAGAACGTATACGACAATGTGACCGGCGGACTGGCCGCATCCAGCTATGCCTATGTGCTGTGGGCGGAGGTCCTCAGCCGGGTGGGGCTGTGCGTGGCCATTCTGGCAAGCGTGGGTCTATTGGTGCTTGCGGCAGTCCAGCGCCGGGACCCGGAAAAACTGCGGCCCCGGTTTGCACGGTTCCCGCTGACAAAGGACGCTTTTCTCACCATGGCCAAGGCCAATATGACGGATATGCTCGCAACCCAGCTGTGCAGCGGCATGGATGGGGCGGAAGCCCTGGACAGCGTGCTGCTCCATACGGAGCACAAAGACCTGAAAGCCGCTCTGGAGCGGTGCCGGGAATATATGGGAGAGGGCGAGAGCCTGGCCAAGGCGCTGTTCCATGCCCGCATCTTCCCCGGCCTCAGCGGAAGGATGCTCCTGAGCGGGGAGGAGAGCGGCACCCTGGCGGAGACCATGGCCACTCTGGCGGAAAAGCTGTCCGGCGACGCCTGGGAGGCGCTGGAAGCGCTGGTTGACCGGGTGGAGCCGATGCTGGTGGGCTTTCTGACGGTTTGTGTGGGGCTGACCCTGGTCAGCGTCATGCTGCCGCTGCTGGGCATTCTGGGGGCGGTGTGATGTGAAAAAGCTGTTCGTTGCGCTGCTGCTGTGCGTCTGTGTTTCGGCAGGCTTTCTTTGGACGCGGGCAGCCCGGCGGGATATCCGTTTGCAGAGCCGGGAATCCGTCCGGCAGGCGGTGCTGCGCAGCGCCGTGGAGTGCTACTGCGTGGAGGGGGCGTACCCGGAGAGCCTTGGCTATCTGGAGGAGAACTACGGCCTGAATGTGAACCATCGGGATTTTATTGTGACCTATGAGGTGTTTGCCAGCAATGTGGCCCCGGATGTCCGGGTGCTGGTGCGGGGGGAGGCGGAACCGTGAGAAAATCTTCCGGCGCGTTGGCGCTCATGAATCTGCTCTTGGCGTTGGCACTGCTGGTGCTGGCTCTGGCAGGGGCCCGGCTCTATGGCCGGACCCTGGACATTCGCCGAGAGCACACCCGGCTGCGCAGTGCCGTTGGCTATATCCAGAGCCAGGTAGGCGCGGCGGGATATTCCCGGGTGGCGCTGCGGCAGGGGCCGGAGGGAGTCATGCTCTGCATCCCCGAAGGGGCTTCGGATTATGAAACCCGCATTTTTGCCTGGGAAGGGCAGCTCTACAGCCAGTTTGCAGCAAAGGACGCGGCGGTGGACTTATCGGACAGCCAGGCTCTGTGCGAACTGTCCGCCTTTTCCCTGACGGCCCGGGGAACGCTGCTGGAAATCCGGGCGGACGGAAAGACAGGCTTTGCCTGGTGTCGGGGAGGAATTCGGAATGAGACATAGGGAGAGCACCACCGGCCGCCTGGCCATGGCAGGCCCCATGGTGCTGTTTGTGGGCATTTTCGCGGTGTGCTGCGGAATTCTCACCTGCGTTTTTTTTCGGGGCGCACAGCTCAGCCGGGAAGCGGCGCAGTATAATGAGGCGGTGATGCTCTGCCGCAGCCAGGCAGAGCGGCTGCGGGCGGGGGAAGCCCTGCCCGAGCACAGCTGCTTTGACGGCAGCCTTGCCCAGTGCGGCCCGGAGGACCCGGAATATTTGCTGTCAACCGCAGCGGAGCCCCGGCAGGGCTGCGTTTGCTGGACGCTGACGGTTTCCGCGCCGGAGGGAGAGACACTGTACAGCCTGGAAATTTTTATGGAGGAGGCGCGCAGGTGAGAACGAGAGAGATGCATATGGGCGCTTTGGCGGTGCTACTCTGCGTGACCGTGCTCTGCGTTGCGGTGTTCGGGGCCCTGACTCTGGTTACGGCAGCGGGGGACCTTCGCATGGCGCGCAGGACCGGGGAATACACAAGGTCCTGGTATGATTTGGAGAATCAGGGGCAGCTCTGGTGCAGCCAGATCCGCCGGTGGCAGGGGGGCAACTGCCAGTTGCCCCCGGATACGGTCCTGGAAGACGGGGTTGCCGGTGTAAAAATCCAGGATCAGACGGGAAAATTGGAAATTTGGCTGTCCCTTTCCGACGGCACGCTGCTGCAATGGGACCATACAGCCGTTTGGCAGCCGGAGGAGACCCTGCACCTCTGGCCCGGGGAAGGAGCGGAAGATGGAAATTGAAGCGATTCTGCGCCGCGCAGTTGACTGCGGTGCATCGGATATCTTTGTGGCGGCAGGTCTGCCGCTGACCTTTAAGATCAAGGGGGAGCAGCAGCGCACCGGGCAGCCCTATACCCCGGCGGACAGCGGGGCCTTTGCTGCGGCGCTGTACCGCCTGGCGGGCCGGGAAAGCTACTGCGTGGACGGAAGCCGTATGGACGACGATTTTTCCTGCTCCCTCAGCGGCATTGGCCGGTTCCGGGTGAATCTGTTCCGGCAGCGGGGCACCCTGGCCGCAGTGGTCCGGGTCATCGGCTTCGGCCTGCCGAAGCCGGAGGAATTCCACATTCCGCCGGAGATCATGGCGGTGAAGGACTGTAAAAAGGGCCTGGTGCTGGTGACGGGCCAGGCGGGCTCCGGCAAGACCACCACCCTGGCCTGCATTGTGGACGCCATCAATCACAGCCGCTCCGGCCATATTCTCACCCTGGAAGACCCGGTGGAGTATATCCACCGGCACGATAAGTGCATTGTCAACCAGCGGGAGATCCGGTGCGACTGCCCCAGCTATGTGGCGGCTCTGCGCAGCGCCCTGCGGGAGAGCCCGGACGTGATCTTCCTGGGGGAGATGCGGGACCGGGAGACCATGGAGGTGGCCATGAGCGCCGCCGAGACCGGGCAGCTGCTGCTGTCCACCCTGCATACCATCGGCGCAGCCAACACCATCGACCGCATTATCGATGCCTTCCCGCCGGAGCAGCAGAGCCAGATCCGCTTACAGCTGTCCATGGTTTTGCAGACGGTCATCAGCCAGCAGATGGTGCCGGATGTGAATGGGGACCCCATTCCCGTGTTTGAAATCATGCATATGAATCTGGCAATCCGCAATCTGATTCGGGAGAGCAAGACCCATCAGATCGACAGCGCCATTGCCTCCAATGCTTCCCAGGGAATGCGGACCATGGACATGGCGCTGCTGGATCTGTGGAATCGGGGGCAGATTTCCAGGGAAACGGCTCTGACCTATTGCACGAATTTGGAGACAATGCGAAAAAAGCTGGGATAAAATTGACTTTTAGATAAATAACTCTTGTAATTCTTCCCAGGTTGTGGTATCTTGTTAGAGTAGAATCAATTCGGGGAGGGGTGTAGACGTGCGGGAATCCGTAGAGATCACCATGTTGGGGAAATTCACCATTTTTGGCCCCGGGATGGCCGCACCCAAAGCCGTCAGCCTGACGGGAAGAGCCCGGCGGCTGTGGATTTTAACGGCGTATCTGATCCTGAATCGGGACCGGGGCGTCAGTGCCCGGGAGCTCATTGATCTGCTGTGGCCGGATTCCGAGAGCAGCGACCCCATGGCCACCCTGCAAAACAACGTCAGCCGCGCCAGAAATGCCCTGGAGGAGCTGGGGCTGCGGGACGGGAAGAAGCTGATCTGCAACCGCTCCGGCACCTATTATTGGGCTCCGAATACGGAAACCGTGCTGGACTGCGAGCAGTTCCGCGCGGCGCTGCGGGCCTGCCTGGACGAGGTGGGCAATATCAAAGATGAGGCTTTGGCGGCCCGGGCCATCGGAATGTATTCCGACGATTTTCTCCCGGAATGTGCCACAGACAGCTGGTGCGTCAATACAAATGCCTATTATCACGCGTCCTATTTGCAGCTCTGCCGGAAAATGACGGCCCATCTGCTGGATCGGCAGGCCTATGCCGAGGTGGGGCAGATCTGCCGCCGGGTGCTGGGGCTTGACCCTGCCGCAGAGGAGTTTGCGGTTCGGCTGATGCAGGCCCTGACCCGCAGCGGAATGCCGGACAAGGCTCTGGAATACTACGATTACATCAGCAAGCTTTACCTGGAGACCTATGCCGTGCCGCCCTCCCAGGAGCTGGAGGCGGAAAAGGCCATTGCGGTGCAGCAGCGCTATGGCGGCGCGGTGGACGAAAACCAGCTGGCCGCCTTCCTGGCCGGCCCCCAGCAAGCCGGAGCCTTCCGCTGCGACAACAGCGTGTTTCGGGAGATGGCCCGGCGGCAGCTGCGGACCATGGAGCGGACCGGAGAGAAAGCCCGGCTGCTCATGGTAGAGCTGCAAAACCGGGAGCTGCCCGGGGAAAAGCGTGCCCAGCTCATGCGCAGAATGGAGCTTACCATTCTGGAAAGCCTGCGCATGGGGGATCCCTTCACGCGCATGGGGGCGGACTGCATCCTGATCATGCTGGCCGGTGCGGATGACGACGGCGCAGCAGTGGTGGAAAAACGTGTTTGCCGGAATTATCGGCAGACCTATTCCGTGCCGGCCTCTGCCTTTGTGTTCCGCAGCATGGACCTGAAGCGGCTGGGGCAGAAAATGATTTAATTTAAGACGAAAAAAAGCGATAAAAGCGCCATTCTTCCCATTTTCCCTTTCGGAAAGTACAGAATGGCGCTTTTGGTATTTCTTGTCATACTTTGGAACGATTTACAAACATGCCCTGTCCTGCTAAAATGCATATACGGAAAGAGTATTTTTGCGCACTTCTTGTCAAAAGCAACGTCTCTCCCCCGGGGGTGAGGGCAATGGCAAGGGCGGGGTGCGTATATATGCGAATGAATTCTACTTAAAAACTGCTTTCCGAACAAAATTTTTGACGAATAGAAGGTAAAAATTTTTCAAAATCATAGTGAAATCATAGACCTCTTTGCTATACTCGTAGCAGAAAGGGGGGAGGCACTGTGCAGGGATTCCGAATGGTCCCGGCGGGGAGCAGCCAATTTTATCTGCTGCTGACAGCCCGGGATGACCAAATGACCGGAAAGCTATATGGCCCGGGGGCGAAAACGGGGCTTCCCTTTACGAGCCTCTCCAGGATGGTCCTGCAGCTGGAGGAGCTGATGGATACCAGGGGAGACGCCTGGGAGCCCTGGGCCCCGCCGGAGGGATTTCCCAAAGAGGCCTTGGAGCTGGAGATCCTCTTCCGCCAGAATTACAGCTGGCAGGGCAGGCTCCGGCTGCCGAAGATCGGCAGGGAAGCGGTGTTCCGCAGTGTGCTGGAACTGCTGCTCATCATAGAAACATATTTTGAAGGTTAAACAAGGGGGAGTAAAACATGAAAAGATGGATCGCAATGCTGCTGACGGTTTGCATGCTGTTCAGCCTGTGCCCTGTGGGTGCCTTTGCAGAGCCTGCCACCGGCGGCACAGAACCCGCCAAGACGGTGCAGACAGAGCAGGACACCGCAGACGCAACCGGCGCAACCAAGGGAACGGTTGCACCGGCGGAGGGCACACCCAAGGAAAATGCGGAAGCAAACAATGCCGGAAATGGCAATGCAGCCGCGAACAATGGCACCGGGAATGCGGAAAACAAGGAAAACGCAACCGGCACACCCAAGGAAAATGCGGAAGCAAGCAATGCCGAAAATGGCAATGCAGCCGCGAACAATGGCGCCGGGAATGCGGAGAACGAGGAAAACGCAACCGGCGCAACCAACGAGGAGCCGAAAGCGGAGACCAAGACCTGCAGCTGCAAGGACCTCTGCGATATGCAGCATCCCAATGCCGACTGCGAGGTCTGTGCAAATAGCAACGATGTGGGCACCTGCTGCAAGGTCAGCGTGGCAAAGGTGGACGCGGTTGACCCCCAGCCCGCTGCAGAAGAGGAAGAACTGGTTTGCACCACCTGCACCACCAAGTGCACGGATGGCCATGTCAACGATAGTTGCGAGGCCTGCAAGGCCGATCCTTCCAAGTGCCGCATTGTGGAAGACAATCAGGCCTTGGTCGATACCTATGAGTTCTATGTGGAAGGTGTCCTGCAGGATGCCTGGACACAGAGCCTTGAGGAGAACCAGAACCTGAATGTGCCCGGCAACCCCAGCAAGGATGGGGCCGTGTTCCAGGGCTGGTACAGACTCGACGGCGAGAATAAGATCCCGGTGGTGTCCGGCGCGGTCAGCGGTGTTTCCGGCAAGACCGTTCGGGTCGATGCAGTGTTCGCGGAATTCAGCTATGTCCTGTTCATGAGCAAGGACGGCAGCGCCGTTGTACATACCGCCCAGGGCAGCAGCGGCAATGCCGTTACCGATGCCGATCTGAATACCGCTGCCGAGATGGTGAACCTGTCTCTGGGCCCCACGGAAGCCGTTGTGGGCTGGAGCAGCACCCAGGGCGGTGAGGCCGGTGCGGTTGCCTTCGCCGCCGGTACCGTCAATGTTTATCCTGTGATCAAGACCGGCTACTGGGTCATCTTCGATTCCAAGGGCGGCAACTATGTGGCCCCCGTCTTCGCCCAGGACGGCCAGACCGTGACGCTGCCGACGACTGCGACCCGGCCGGGCTATACCTTCGACGGCTGGTATCAGGACGGACAGCCTGTGACCCAGGTCAACGCAGCGGCGAACCTGGAGGCCCACTGGACCGCAGCGAAGAACACCAAGTACACTGTGATCCACTGGCAGGAAAATGCCAATGATGAGAATTATTCCTTTAAGGAGTCCGAACCCAAGACCGGCACCACCGGCGAGGAAACGAAAGCTGCGGCCAAGCGCTATGAGGGCTTCGAGGCTCAAACCGTTGAGCAGCAGACCATCGCCGGTGACGGCAGCACCATTGTGAATGTGTACTACAAGCGCAATGTGTATACCATTACGTTCTATCTGGATAATCCGTATTACTCCTGCGGGAAGCAAGAGCATTCGCATAGCAAATGGTGCAAAAGGTTTGGCTGTACGGAGGAAGAGCATACCCACAGCAGTGCCTGCGGATATGTCAGCCAGATAACCATTACCGCAAAGCACGGTGCAAACATCTCTGATCAGTGGCCGACGGTTGACGGCAGCAGTTCGTGGCGTACTACTCGGAACGGTTCTACATATCAAAGTAACATCGATGTTATGCCCGTAGGTGGCGGCAGCTACTATGGGCCGAATAAGGACAGCGGAAGCGAAACGGCATACTACTATGTAGAGGTTCTCCCTGGAGAGACTGGTACGATCAACAAGGGCGGAATTTCCTACAAGCTGCACCATAGCGATACCTCTCCGGGCAGGGGATATATTGTCACAGAGGAAGATAGATATCCTATCACCGGTTTTACCTATAAGGAAGGAACCGGCCTTGGCAGCAATTATAACAACGCCAAATTCTACTACACCCGCAACAGTTACAACATTGTCTTCATCAACAACGGTGCTACGGAAAAGACGCAGCCCATGAAGTACGAGCAGTCTTTGAGCGGCGTGAGCTATGAACCCACCCGGCCTGACGGTGTGCCTGCGGGTTACGAGTTTGCTGGTTGGTATGATAACGAGACCGGTGAGGGCAAGGCCTTCGAGTTCGATGGCAAGACCATGCCCGCCCAGAACATCACCCTCTATGCCAAGTGGGCGGCCCCCGAGGTCACTGCAACCGTTTTTCTGACGGTGACGGTGGGCGGCGAAAGCAGAACGCTGAGCGTTCCCTACGGCTCCTCTCTGGTGGAAGCACCCGGGTATGAGGAGCTGATGCAGGAGATCACTGCGAAGAACGGCAGCGCGCCCAGCGCCTGGTTCTCCGTGGACGGCGACGGCGCAAAGACGCTGTTCAACCCGGATACCAAGCTCTATGCCCCCGTGACTCTGGTGCCCCACTTCTCCGGAACGCTGGAAACCTTCACGGTTACCTACGTAGAAGGCGACCAGGAGGGCCCGGAGGACAACAACTCCTATCAGAGCGGCAGCTACGCCACGGTCCTGGGACCGAAGAATGGCAACCTGCGGTTCCTCTACTGGGAGGACACGGCAACCGACAAGATCTATAAGCCCGGCGAGTCCATGAAGATGAGCGGCAACGTGACCCTCACCGCCGTGTACACCGAGGCACCGGCTACGGTCGGACTGACCTACCACAACGGAACGGACTCCCGTACCGAGACCGGTATTCGCTCCAACACCTTCGCAACAGTAAAGTCTGCTGCAAACCTGGGCTTCATCGCCCCCACCGGCTACGTTTTCGTCGGCTGGTCCACAACCGAGAACGGCGCAGCCACCTATTTCCCCGGGAATGCCGTCTACGTCCCTGAAAAGGGCGCACACCTGTACGCGGTCTGGACGGAACGGACGGATCTGAGCTATACTGTGCGGTATCTGGAGAAGGGTACGGACAATCAGCTGAGCGGTGAGGTGCTGGTTTCCAATCAGACACTGGGCGCTTCTGTGAACGCAGCTGACCATAAAATTGAAATCACCGGTTATAAATTTGATTCCGCAGAGCCTGAGACGCTGGAAATCGGCGCTGAGGGAAATGTGATGGTGCTGTACTATGTAAAGGATACAAGCCAGACCAAGCCCACCAACTACACTGTGAAGCACATCGTAGGTGGAGGGGAAGAGTACAGCCACACCTACAACGGCACCGCATGGATTAACGAGACCAATCCTACCATTGTGGTCGAGGAAGGCAGCCTGGAGCAGAAGACCTACACCGGCTACCGGTTCGAGAGCATGACTCCCAGCGATGCAGAGGAAGGCAAGGCAGTCAAGAGCGGCACTACTATCGTCCTGACCTACGTCAAGGATGAGACGCAGACCAAGCCCACCACCTACACTGTGAAGCACATCGTAGGTGGAGAGGAAGGGTACAGCCACACCTACAACGGCACCGCGTGGATTAACGAGACCAATCCTACCATTGTGATCGAGGCGGGCAGCCTGGCCCAGAAGACCTACACCGGCTACAAGTTCGAGAGCATCGACACCGAGGCCAAGGAGGGTGATGCAATTGCCAGCGGCACTGTTATTACCCTGACTTACGTCAGAGATAACGGTCAGACCCAGAAGACCACCTACACCGTGCAGCACATGGTGGAAGGCGAGACCGAGCCGAGAAACACCGACACCTATGAAGATACCGCATGGGTCAATGAGACCGACCCCGCCATCATTGTGAAGGCGGGCACTCTGGCAGAGAAGAGCTACACCGGCTATAAGTTCAGCACGATCAGCCCCTCCGTGCAGGAAGGCGATGCGGTCAAGACCGGTACCGTTATCACCCTGACCTACGTCAAACGCACCGACCTGACCTACACCGTCAAGTACCTCTGGACCGACGGTATGGGTTCCGGCACCGCCATTGAAGGCGTTCAGGACAAGGTCGTGGAGAATGTCACCTTTGAACAGGAAATCTTGGAAGAGCCCATTGAGATCTCTGGCTACACTCCTGTGGAAACAGGCAAGGTGGAGCGCCGGATGGACAAGGAATCCCTGACGATTGTCTTCCTGTACTACAAGAATGTCACCCTGACCGCCGCTTCTGGTTCCGTTGTTTACAACGGTAGCACTTAGACCCTGAGCGGCTACACCAGCTCCGAAGCGGAAGCTGTGTTCGAGAGCGTCACTGCCAGCGGCAGCGGCGAGGACGTGGGCGAGTACGCCGTGACCTTTAGCGGTGTCTCCGAGCGAGAGCAGAAGATATCCAAGGATGGCAGATACCTGCTGACCGGAACTGAGGACGGCAAGCTGACCATCACCCCCGCACCCCTGACCGTGACCACCGATTCCGACAGCAAGGTCTATGACGGCACCGCCCTGACGGCGCCCGGCAGCATCACCGGCCTGGTTGGCGACGATACCGTGACCTTCACCGTCACCGGCAGCCAGACGGACGTGGGCAGCAGCAAGAATACCTACAGCATCGTCTGGGGCAATACCAAGTCTTCCAACTACACGGTTGCGGAAACGCTGGGCACCCTGACCGTCACCGCCCAGAACATCACGCCTCCTGAGAATCCCGATGACCCCAACGGTTACCTGGGCGTTCAGGTGGACAGCCCCACCGATCATGTGTATGACGGCGCGGAGCACAAGTGGGCCCCCACTGTGACGGACAAGGACGGCAATGCCCTGACGGAGAATGAGGACTACACCGTTGCCTACGGCAAGACCGATTTCACCAACGTCACCGGCGACATCACCGTGACCATCCGGGGTATTGGCAACTACACCGGCACCGTGATCAGAAGCTACAAGATCACCCCCAGAGAGGCCGTCATCACCGTGAACAACGGCACCAAGACTGCGGGCCAGAACGACCCCGCCTTCACCGGCACCGTGACGGGCCTGATTGGTGAAAACGACCTGGGCGTTGTGAGCTATGTGCGTACCAACAATGCGGAAGCCGTCGGCACCTACACCGGTGTCCTGACCGCCCTGTACACTGAGAACGCCAACTATGACGTTCGGGTGATCAACGGTACCTTCGTGATCACTGCGGCCAATAACCCGAATCCCAATCCTCCTCAGCCCAACCCCAATCCTCCGCAGCCCAACCCCAATCCTCCGCAGCCCCAGCCCGAGCCCAAACCCGAGCCCAAACCTGAACCCAAACCCGAGCCTCAGCCCGAACCCGAACCTCAGCCTGAACCTGAGGGAACCGTGGTAGAGGAGATCGTGGATGAGGCCGCGCCTTTGGATATGGGCGGCGCATGGGCCCTGGTGAACCTGATCCTGACGATCCTGACGGTGCTTGGCAGCATCCTGCTGCTCATCGGCTACATCGGCAAGAAGCAGAAGGAGCGGGAGGACGAGAACGGCAACGTCATCCTCAACGCCGAGGGCGAAGCCGAGACGGACGACATCAAGAAGAAGGGCGGCTGGAGACTGGCCAGCATCATCCCCGCCGTGGCTGCAGTGATCGCATTCATTCTCACCGAGAATATGCGCCTGCCCATGGTCCTGGTGGACAAGTGGACTCTGCTGATGGTCGTCATCGCTCTGGTCCAGCTGCTGGTTGCTTACTTCAGCAAGAAGAAGACCCAGGAACCCGAGCAGCCCGAGCAGATGGCTGCAAACGCATAATCCCCCCAATTCCCTCCGGCGGAAACGCCGGGGGGAATTTTTGCCAAGCCGGTTCATTGACAGGAAAGGCGGATGCCGGTATGATTAAGAAAAAAGAAACAGGAGGCATTTTATGAACCTTTCAGACTGGACCTTTTTCATGGACGGCTTTGAGCCGCTGCCCTGCCGGGCGCCCTGCACCATGTATAGCGTACTTTTGGAAAACGAAAAGATCCCGGATCCCTTCTATGGGGTCAACGAGCAGACCCTGCGGCACTTGGGGGAACGGGACTGTGCCTTCGAGACGGAATTCACGGTGGATGCCCGGGATATGGAGAAGGAATACCAGGAACTGGAATTTTCCGGCCTGGATACCGTCTGCCGCATCCTGCTGAACGGGTCGCCGTTGGGCAGGACAAAGAATATGCACAGGACTTACGTTTTCCCGGTAAAGGACCGGCTGGTCTCCGGGAAAAACACGCTGCGGCTGGAATTTTCCTCCCCCATGGCCTATTTCCGGGAGGCCCAGCGGCGGCACTATCTCTATATGAATGACGGAGATACGGTCCCCGGAACGGCCCACCTGCGCAAGGCCATGTTCGAGTCCGGCTGGGACTGGGCGCCTACCCTGCCGGATATGGGCATTACCCGCCCTGTGGAGCTGCGCAGCTTTGACGGCGGACGGCTGGAGCGGGTGCTGGTCAGCCAGAAGCACCGGGGCGGAGAGGTGGACGTGAGCGTCCGTGCGGATGTGCTTTGCGGGTCGGAATATGAAGTTTATGTAAATCTTGACGGGCAGCGGGTACGGGCAACGGCCGGTGAGGCGGTGGTCCATATCGAGCATCCCCGGCTCTGGTGGGTGCGGGGCTACGGCGAGCAGCCCCTCTATCCGCTGGAAACGGAGCTCTGGGTCGGGGGCACCTGCGTGGACCGGAAAACGGTGCGCATCGGCCTGCGGACGCTGACGGTGAGCACGGAGAAGGACGCCGATGGAAAGGGCAGTGAATTCTGCTTCGTCATCAACGGTGTGAAAATCTTCTCCATGGGCGCAAACTTCGTTCCCATGGACAGCCTGCTCACCAGGATCACCCCAGACCGGCTGGAAAATCTGGTAAATCAGGCCGCTGCCGCCAATTTCAACACCCTGCGGATCTGGGGCGGCGGTTATTATCCGGAGGATACGTTCTATGATCTCTGCGACGAAAAGGGCATTCTGGTCTGGCAGGATTTTATGGTGGCCTGCGCAAACATCTGGCTCACAAAGGACATGAAGCAGGAATTTACCTGCGAGGCTGTGGATAACCTGTCGAGACTCCAGCACCATGCCTCCCTGGGCCTGCTCTGCGGCAACAACGAGATGGAGGGCATGATCCTCGGCGGCTGCCAGAATACGGAGCTGGTGCACATGGATTATTTGCGGCTGTATGAGCACCTTCTGCCGGAGCTCTGCGGAGCGTATGCACCGGATACCTTCTACTGGCCCTCCAGCCCCTCCTCCGGCGGCAGCTTTGATGACCCCGGCTGCCCTTCCCGGGGAGACACCCACTACTGGATGGTCTGGCACGGCGGCCTGCCCTTCACGGCCTATCGGGAGAACAGCTTCCGGTTCTGCTCGGAATACGGCTTTGAAAGCCTGCCCAGTATGAAGACCGTTGAGACCTTCAGCGCCCCGGAGGACCGGAATCTCCTGTCCCGGGTCATGGATGATCACCAGAAGTGCCGCACCGGAAACGAAAAGCTGCTGCGGTATCTGGCGGACTATTATCTCTATCCCAGCCGCTTTGAGGACCTGGTCTATGCCTCCCAGCTGATGCAGGCCGAGGCCATCGAGAGTGCCGTGGAGCATTTCCGCCGCCAGCGGGGCTACTGCATGGGCTCTACCTACTGGCAGTTCAACGACTGCTGGCCCGTGGCCTCCTGGGCGAGCATCGATTATTTCGGCCGCTGGAAGGCGCTGCACTATGCGGCAAAGCGGTTCTATGCCCCGGTGGCCATGGGGCTGTTCCTGGAAAACGGCACCCTGACGGTGAACATCGCCAACGAGACCCGGCAGGCTTTCCGGGGAGCGGTGCGGCTGTACCTGTGCCGGGGGGACCGGACGGTGCTGGATGAGCAGCGCTGTGAGGTTACTGTGGAAGCCCTGTCCTCTCTGGATGTTCTGCGCCGGAAGGTGGATGCTGCGGATGTCTACGATACCTATCTCTATGCCGACCTCTATGACGCTTCCGGAAGCTTCCTGACCCGCCGGACGCAGCTGCTGGTGCCGCCCAAGCACTTCTCCTGGCGGAAGCCCCAGCTGACGGTGACGGCGGAGGATATTCCCGGGGGTGTGGCATTCCGGGTAAGCGCGGATGCTTTTGCCAAGAACGTGTACCTGGATTTCCGGGACCGGGACCTGGTCCTTTCGGATAATTATTTCGATTTGACCGCCCCGGAAGCCTATACGGTCACAGCCCAGACCCAGGCAAGCGCCGCCGAGCTGCTGCCGCAGCTGACGGTCAAAACCGTCTATGACATTCGGTAAGGGGTATTAAAAGAGTCACACGTCTGAAAATCTGCATGATATCATACTTTGGAATGATTTACTTTCTCGGAAATAGCTGATACAATAAGAATAAAGTCGAAAAAAGTATGATGTGGAGGCTTTTCTATGGCAGAACGGACGATTATCAAGCGGTCCATTGCAGACTGCTTTGAGAAATTCATGAAGCAGGGGCGCGTGCTGTTTTTCAGTGCACCCTGCGGCTTTGGAAAAACCTGCGTGGCCGATGCCCTGACAGAGGGCAAAAGCGTGCTGCGTCTGTCTGCGGCAGACCCGGATTTTGCCGTTCCCTCCAAGGCGGGCAGCTGGCGCATTCTGCTCATCGATGATTTGCAGAATTTGCAGGAGGACGAGGAGTGGCTTCCCTTGCGGGACTTAATTCGGGACTGTCCGGATCGTCGGTTCCTGCTCCTGTCCCGGGGCGCGCCCAACGGGACGCTGATGGCGTTCCAGTATTCCGGCCTGATGACGGTGCTGGAATCAAAAGCCTTCCTCTTCGAGCGGGAGGATGTGCGCAGGCTGCTGGAAAGCTGGGAGGTTTCTGCCTCCGATGCGGATATCAGCGGGATTTATAAGGAATCCATCGGCCATCCCTTGGGCGTGGTGGTTACGGCCCAGCGAATGGCCCAGGGAGTCCCGTTCTCTTTGGAGCTGGTGGGAGAATGCTTCCAGGAGGTCTTCCGGTATTTTGAAACGGCCGTATACCGGCGGTTTGACCTGCCCATTCAGCGTTTTTTGCTGGAGCTTGCTCCCTTTAAGTCCTTCGATCTGGACTTGGCCCGTATTGTGACTGGCAGCCATAACGCCGGGGAAATGCTGGACTGGCTCCAGCGCAATACCTCCATGCTGCAATATGACGGCGTTCTGCATTTCCGTTTCTGGGAGCAGTTCCGCCCGTTTCTGCTGTGGGAAATGGGCCGGGAGTACCCGCCGGAGCGGAAACGGGCGCTGATGGTCCGGGGCGGGATGTACTATGAACTGAAAGAGGACTACCCTAACGCCCTGGACTGCTATATCCAGGGACAGGAGCACGCCAAGGTATCCGAGCTGCTGATCCGCAACGCGGAGACTTTCCCGGGAATGGCCCACTACCGGGAAATGGAAAAGTACTATCGGAAGCTGCCGCAGAGCGATATCCTGGCGTCCCCGGCGCTGATACAGGGCATGAGCATGCTCTGCGCCATGTCCGGTGACTATGAAGGCTCTGAGCGGTGGTACAAGACACTGGAACGCTTTGCCCAAAACTGCGGGCCCCAGGACGCAGTGCTGACCCAGGCGCGCAGCTGCCTGATCTGGCTGGATATCAGTTTGCCCCAGCGGGGAGTGGAGACGCTTGCGGAGGCTTTTCCGAAGATATCCCGAATGGTTCGCCGGAAGGAGCTGGTTTTGCGGTCCTTCTCTGCGACCAGCGGCCTGCCCAGCATTGTCAACGGCGGCAAGGACTTCTCCGACTGGTGCACCAAGGACGACCAGATGTTCAAAACCATGAGCGGCCCGCTGCAGTCGGTCCTGGGCAAATACGGCGTAGGGCTGGCGGAAAGCGCTGCTGCGGAGAGCAAGTACGAAAAGGGCGAGGATATCTCCGTGCATTTGCTGGATTTGGTGCAGCGCATGGGCGAAATTCGGAACAACGGTACGCCGGAGATGGAGTTCGCGATAACTGCTCTGCTGGCCAGGAGCCAGATGACTTCCGGCAGGGCGGGGGATGCCAAGCGGACCCTGCTGGCATTGCGCCAGCGATTTGAAGAGACGGGCCAGAACCGGTATTTGGACAATCTGGATGCGCTTCTCTGCCGCCTGGATCTGCGCTTGGGCAACCTGGATGCGGCAGATACCTGGTATCTGAAAAAAGCCCCCAAAGATCCCCTGCATTTTGATGCGCTGAAGCGGTATCAGTATCTGACGCAGGCGGTGGTGGAGCTGGTGGCGGGACAGACGAAGAACGTATTTCTCACACTGGCCCCTATGGACAGCTATTGCAAGGCCTGCGGCCGCCATCTGGACAAGATCAGCACCGACCTGCTGCGGGCTATGGCCCTATACCGGGAGCAGGACGAAAGGTGGCATGAATATCTGAAAACCGCCCTGACAGAGGCGGAGAATTACCGCTTCGTCCGGCCGGCCAGCGTGTTTGGCGGGGCCATCCTGCCGCTGCTGGAGCAGACGAAATGGACAGGGGACGCAAAATGGTTCAAGGCTGTTCTGACAGATACCCGCGTCCAGGCAAGCTTCTATCCCGACTATCTTCGGCCCCGGATGTCCCCTGCGGAAAACCTGACCGCAACGGAAATGCGGGTGCTGCACCTGATCTGTGCGGACAAGAGCAATGCGGAGATCGGCGAGATCATGGACATTAAGCTGCCCACGGTGAAGACCCATGTGAGCCGGGTGCTGGAAAAGCTGGGCGTCAGCCGCCGCAGCGAGGCAAAAACCGCAGCAAAAAAGCTCTGGCTCATCCCGGAAGAGCTATAAAGGCAATTGACCTTTTTCATCCGGCGTGGTAGAATCGACTTGGGGAGATCCCCCAAAAAATGATTTGTCATTTGGAAAGGAAGCTTTCATCATGGGCAAGTATGCAGGCACACAAACCGAGAAGAATCTGCTGGAGGCCTTCTCCGGCGAATCCCAGGCCAGAAACAAGTATACCTTTTTTGCTTCCACCGCAAAGAAGCAGGGCTATGAGCAGATCGCAGCGCTGTTTCTGAAAACCGCCGACAATGAAAAAGAGCACGCCAAGATGTGGTTCAAGGAGCTGGATGGCATTGGCTCAACCGCCGAGAATCTGCTCGCCGCTGCCGAGGGCGAGAACTACGAGTGGACCGACATGTATGAGGGCTTTGCCAAGACTGCCGAGGAGGAGGGCTTCCCGGAGCTGGCTGCCAAATTCCGCCTGGTGGCGGCCATTGAGAAGCACCACGAGGAGCGCTACAGAGCGCTGCTTCACAATGTGGAAATGGCAGAGGTCTTTGCCAAGAGCGAGGTCAAGGTTTGGGAGTGCCGAAACTGCGGCCACATCGTGGTAGGTACCGAGGCTCCCGCCGTTTGTCCCACCTGCAACCATCCCCAGAGCTATTTCGAGGTCCGCGCCGAGAATTACTGAGCTTTTTGAACAATTGGAACGCCGCTGAGATTTCTCGGCGGCGTTGACAAATATAGGGCTGTATGCTATAATACCACCGTCTGAATTGAATATAAAAGCAGCGCAAAGGTGCCGCCGAAAGGCGGTGAAAAGGGAACCCGGTGCAAGTCCGGGGCGATACAGTCACTGTGAAGGGGAGCGTTTCGGGATGCCACTGGGAAACTGGGAAGGCAGAAACGCGGGGAACCGAGTCAGGAGACCTGCCTTTGCGTGGAATCTCCGATTTGCTGTCTACAAATCGACCTTCCCGCTGGTGTTTGCCCCGTTTCCGGGTTTTCGGGGCGGATATATGTTGTCAGGAAGAGCGGCTGCGGAGATGCAGCCGCTTTTATATTTTATTCAGAGGAAATTTTGAAAAAGAAGGTAATCCACCATGAAAAAACTGATTGCTCTGCTGCTGGGCGTTTGCATGGTTCTGTCCATGGCTGCCTGCGGCGGCAACAGCACCACTGCTACCACTGAGGCTGTCACCACGGAGGCCACTACCGAGGCTACCACCGAGGCTGCCACTGAGGCTACCCAGTCTCAGGAGGAGATTGACCAGGCTGCTGCCGATGAGGTTGCTGCTCTGATCGACGCCATCTATGTCCAGACCCGCAACGACGAGACCGACGCCCAGTGCGAGGCCGCCAAGGCTGCCTGGGACGCCCTGACCGATGCTCAGAAGGAGCTGGTCGAGGGCGAAGAGGCCAGCCCCGAGTACTTCGGCCGCGATACCGGCGATGCTTCTCTGGATGACCCCCGGAATCAGGACGAGATCGGCGAGAAGGAGCTGCTGGTCGTCTCCTTCGGTACTTCCTTCAACGACAGCCGTGTGGAAGACATCAAGGGCATTGAGGATGCTCTGGCCAAAGCTTTCCCCGACTGGTCCGTCCGCCGCGCCTTCACCGCGCAGATCATCATCAACCACGTCCAGGCCCGTGACGGCGAGAAGATCGACAACATGGAGCAGGCTCTGGACCGTGCCGTTGCCAACGGCGTGAAGACTCTGGTCGTGCAGCCCACCCACCTGATGCACGGCGCTGAGTACGACGAGATGTGCGAGGCTCTGGAGGAGTACAAGGACAAGATCGAGACCATCGTGGTTGCCGAGCCCATGCTGGGCGAGGTTGGCTCCGATGCCACCGTCATCAATGCCGACAAGGAAGCCGTTGCCAAGGCTGTTGTCGCTGCCGCTCTGGAAGAGGCCGGCTACGAGAGCACCGAGAAGGCCGCTGAGGACAGCACCGCTTTTGTCTTCATGGGCCACGGCACTGCCCACGTCGCCAAGGTGACCTACAGCCAGATGCAGACCCAGATGCAGAACCTGGGCTACGAGAATGTCTTCATCGGCACCGTTGAAGGCGAGCCCGAGGAGACCGCCTGCGAGAACGTCATTGAGGCTGTCAAGGCCGCCGGCTACACCAAGGTTGTCCTGCGTCCTCTGATGGTCGTCGCCGGTGACCATGCCAACAACGACATGGCCGGTTCCGATGACGATTCCTGGAAGACCATGTTCGAGGCTGCCGGCCTGGACGTGACCTGCCAGATCTCCGGCCTGGGCCGTATTGAGGCTGTGGAGCAGCTGTATGTTGCCCACACCCAGGCTGCTATGGATTCCGCTAACTAAATCTACTTCATAAACCCGGGATCACCCGGGGGCAGTAAGCCCCTGGGTGAATTCCATGCATAAGGAGAAATGAAAAATGAAAAAAATGACTGCACTTCTGCTGACCGCTATGCTGCTGCTGGGCCTCGCCGCCTGCGGCCAGACGGCTCCCGCCGAGACCACTGCCGCTCCGGAGACCACCGAGGCAGCACCCGAGACCACTGTTGAGACCACTGTTGAGGCCACCGCCCCCGAAACCACCGAGGCCGCTGTCTGCCCCCTGGAGGACGGCGTTTACACTGCCGAGTTTGACACGGATAGCTCCATGTTCCATGCCAATGAGTCTTGCGATGGCAAGGGCACGCTGACCGTGCAGGACGGCAAGATGACCATCCATGTCAGCCTGGCCTCCAAGTCCATCGTAAACCTGTTCCCCGGCCTGGCCGAGGATGCCCAGAAGGAGGGCGCAGAGCTGCTGCAGCCCACGGAGGACGAAGTTACCTATTCCGACGGCCTGACCGAGACCGTTTACGGCTTTGATATCCCCGTGCCCTACCTGGATGACGAGTTTGATCTGGCCCTCATCGGCAAGAAGGGCGTTTGGTATGACCACAAGGTTTCCGTTTCCAACCCCGAGCCCAAGCAGACCCTTGTTTCCGACCTGGCGGATGGCAAATACACCGTTTATGGCACCCTGGAGGGCGGCACAGGCAAAACCACCCTGGTCAACCCCACACTGCTGACCGTGACCGATGGCAAGGGCATTGCCACCGTGGTTCTCAGCAGCAGCAAATATGACTATATGATCGTGGACGGCGTGAAGTACGAGCCTGTCAGCAACGAGGGCGGCTCCTCCTTCGAAATTCCCGTAACCGCACTGGATGTGAAGATCGCCGTGGTGGCCGATACTGTGGCCATGAGCACCCCCCACGAGATTGAATATACCATTCTCCTGGATTCCTCCACGCTGGAAGAACTGAAATGAGAAGATTTTTTGCACTGATTCTGGCGGCGCTGCTGCTCTGCGGCTGCGCCGCCGCACCCCAGCAAGGTGCGGAAACAACCGCGCAGACCACGGCTGCACCCCAAACAGTCAGCTGGGACAGCCTGACATTTACCGGCCCCCGGCCCATGCACTATGCAGAAACCTTCGCCATTTATGACGAGGCCAGCGGATACCGGAAGATCACCGTTGGTGCGGACCAGACCATTCTGGTGGTCCCGGAAGGCGCCCAGGTGCCCCAGGGTGTCCCGGCGGATGTCATTGTTCTGAAGCAGCCGCTGGAGCATATCTATGTGGTTTCCAGCGCAGCCATGGATTATTTCTGCAAGCTGGATGCCATGGATGCCGTGCGGCTCAGCAGCCTGAAGGAAGACGGCTGGTACCTGCCGGAGGCAAAGCAGGCCATGGCAGAGGAAAAGCTCCTGTATGCCGGAAAATACTCTGCGCCGGACTATGAAACGATTCTGGCGGAGCGCTGTGACCTGGCAATCGAGAATACCATGATTTACCATACGCCGTCTGTCATGGAGCAGATCCAGGGCCTGGGCATTCCCGTTATTGTGGACCGCTCCAGCTATGAAAGCCATCCCCTTGGCCGCATGGAGTGGATCAAATTCTATGGAGCCCTTCTGGGGAAGGACAGCGAGGCTGTCAGCTATTTTGACGCTCTGATGAACAATCTGACGCCGGTTATGAATCAGGAGTCTACCGGAAAGACCGTGGCGTTTTTCTACGTCACGGCCGCCGGGGCGGTGAGTGTCCGCAAGAGCTCGGACTATATTTCCAAGTCCATCTCCCTGGCAGGCTGCACGCCCATTGTCTTCGAAGAAGATGAGAATGCCGGTGCCACATCCTCCCAGACCATTCAGATGGAGGCCTTCTACAATGCGGCAGTGGATGCGGATATGCTCATCTACAACAGCACGGTGGATGGAGAACTGAAGGATATGAATGCCCTGCTGTCCAAAGCGCCGCTGCTGGCGGATTGCAAGGCGGTGAAAACCGGCCAGGTCTGGTGCGTTACCAAGAATTTCTATCAGGAATCCCTGGCTCTGGGGAATTTTATTCTGGATGTGAATACGGCGGCAGAGGACAATGGCCGGGAGCTGTATTTTCTGAAACAGCTGACATAAGGAGGCACACGTGTGAAAAAAAGAGGACGCAGAATATGGGGCTTTGTGCTGCTTTTCTTGCTGGTGGCTGTTTTCCTGCTGTGGAATCTCCATGCCGGAAGCGTGTCCATTTCCGCGGCAGAAATCCGGCAGATTCTGCTGGGCCGCAGCCAGGACAGCACAAAATGGAATATTATCCGCACCATTCGCCTTCCAAGGCTGCTGTCGGCGCTGATTCTGGGCGGAGCACTGTCGGTTTCCGGCTATCTGCTGCAAACCTTTTTCCATAACCCCATTGCCGGTCCCTTTGTGCTGGGTATCTCCTCCGGTGCGAAGCTGACGGTTTCCATCACCATGATTTTCCTGCTGAGCCGCGGAATGGTATCCAATTCGGCAACGCTGATCTTCTCCGCCTTTTTTGGCGCCATGATTTCCATGGGCTTCGTGCTGATCATCTCCCAGAGGGTGAAGCAAATGAGCCTGCTGGTGGTCTGCGGCGTTATGATCGGCTATATCTGTTCTGCGCTGACGGATTTCTTTGTGACCTTTGCGGATGATTCCAACATTGTGAACCTGCACAATTGGTCCGTGGGCTCCTTCTCCGGAAGGACCTGGACGGATGTGCGTGCCTTGGCAATTGTCTGTGCCCTGGGCGTGGGCCTGAGCTTTTTGCTGAGCAAGCCCATCCGGGCCTACCAGATGGGAGAGGTCTATGCCCAGAATATGGGCGTACCCCTGAAAGCCTTCCGGGCGGCGCTGATTCTGCTGTCCAGTGTGCTCTCCGCCTGCGTGACGGCCTTTGCCGGGCCCATTTCCTTCGTGGGCATTGCAGTGCCCCACCTGATGAAAATCCTTTTTAAGACGGCAGAGCCCATGGTGATGATCCCGGCCTGCTTCTTAGGCGGCGGGGCCTTCTGCCTGATGTGTGATCTCATCGCCCGGACGGCCTTCGCGCCCACAGAGGTGAGCATCAGCTCCGTAACCGCCGTGTTCGGCGCACCGGTGGTCATCTATATGATGGTTCGAAGAAAGGCGGCCAGAGAATGAGCGACTTTTTATCCACAGAAAATCTGACCGTTGGCTACGACGGGCAGCCCCTGATCCGGGAGGTGTGCCTCAGCGTTCAGCGGGGCAGGATCGTGACTCTCATCGGCCCCAACGGCTCCGGCAAGTCCACCATCCTGAAAACCGTCGTTGGGCAGCTGTCCAAGGTTTCCGGCACGGTGCTGCTGGAGGGAAGCCCCGTGGAGCAGCTGCGGCAAAATGAGATTGCCAAGAAAATGGCCATTCTCATGACCCAGCGGGTGCACCCGGAGCTCATGACCTGCTTTGATGTGGTCAGCACCGGACGCTACCCCTATACCGGGGCCCTGGGCCTGCTGAGCAAGGAGGACAAGCGCATTGTCATGGATGCCATGGCTTTGGTACACAGCGCCGATCTGGCGGACCGGCCCTTTGAGGCCATCAGCGACGGCCAGCGGCAGCGAATCCTGCTTGCCCGTGCCCTGTGCCAGCAGCCGGAAATCATCGTCCTGGACGAGCCTACCAGCTACCTGGACATCCGCTATAAGCTGGAGCTGCTGACGATCCTGAAGACCATGGTGCGGGAGAAAAATCTGGCGGTGCTCATGTCCCTGCACGAGCTGGACCTGGCGGACCGGGTCTCTGATACGGTGGTCTGCGTCAGCGGCGACAGAATCGACCGCATAGGCACCCCTAAGGAGATTTTCACCAGCGACTATATTGCCCGGCTCTACCATATGGAGCCGGGGAGATACGACCCCTGCTTTGATACTCTGGACTATGTGCCGAAGGCATAAAAATAATGCGCTGCGAGCCTTCGCAGCGCATTATTTTTATGGAAATTACCCGTTCTTGTGAATCTCCTCGGGCAGGACGCCGCGGTTGGAGATGGTCTTGGGGGTGATTTCTCCGGAAGCCGTCAGGGCAATCTTGGTCAGGATGGGGCCTACCAGCTCGTAGATCAGCACGGAGAAGAGGACGATGCTGCGCATGATGGCACCCTCGGCACCGAAGTCTGCGGCGACGGTGGCGGACATACCCAGAGCCACACCGGCCTGGGGCAGCAGGGTGATGCCCAGGTATTTGCACACGGTCTTGGGGCAGCCAACCATCCGGGAGCTGACACTGGCTCCGACGATCTTACCGGCGGAACGCATGAGGATATACACCAGACCAATGCCCACAACGGCGGCGCTGCCGAAGACCCGCAGGTCCAGCTCTGCACCGGAGAGCACGAAGAACAGAACGTAAACAGGGGCGGTCCAGCGGTCGGTCCGGTACATGATCTCGTCGGAGAAGTCACACAGGTTGCAGAAGATGGTGCCGCACATCATGCACACCAGCAGGGAGGAGAAGCCGATCTCTACGCCGTTGCCAAAGGTCAGCTCGATCTTGGAGAAGGCGGTGCACAGGAACACGAAGGCCACGGCCAGACTCAGACGCTTGGAGCGGGAGTTGAAGAATTTTTCCACAATGCTGAAAACCCAGCCCAGGGCGGCACCCAGAACCAGAGAAGCAACGATCTCAACAAGCGGGTTCACAATGACGGAGACCAGATTGATGGAGCCGGAGATCAGGGCCTTGGCAATACCGGTGGACACGGCAAAGACGATCAGACCCACGGCATCGTCCAGAGCCACGATGGGCAGCAGGATGTTGGTCAGGGGGCCCTTGGCCTTGTACTGGTTGATGACCATCACCGTGGCGGCGGGAGCCGTGGCGGTGGCGATGGCACCCAGCACGATACAGGTGGACACGGGCAGGGTGTTGCCCAGGAACAGGTGCAGGATCAGAAGTCCCACGTCCACGAAGATGGTGGCGGACAGTGCCTGAAAAATGGCAACGATGGTGGCCTGGCGGCCAATGTGCTTCAGCTCCTCCAGCCGGAACTCATTGCCGATGGAGAAGGCGATGAAGCCCAGGGAAACATCGCTGATGAGCCCCAGCTTTTCCACAAAGTCAAAGCTCGGCAGGCCCAGGTTGGGGATGCCCAGGGCGCCCAGGCACAGCGGCCCAATCAGCACGCCGGCAACCAGGTAGCTGGTCACGTCAGGCAGGTTGAATTTGGAGGCCAGACGGGACAGAAACAGTCCTGCGAACATGGCAAGACCGATGGCGAGCAAGTATTCCATAAAGAAATGCCTCTTTTCATATAAATCTTTCTTTTGCCATGCTATTATAGCATGGCATTTTTCGGATGCAAGAGCTTGTATTTCACAAGAATTTTGGATTTTTCGCACGGTTAATTGTAAACTTTTATAGATATTGACCATAAAAAGCAACTGTATGCGGGAAATGGGGGGAAAGCGCTTGATTCAGGAAATAAAACGGGCTATAATGCGTGTAAAAAAGGAGGAAGCATAAATGGAATCTCTGAATGCATTGATCAAAAGCTGGGTTTCCCAGGGGCTTGTGGATAAAATCTTTACGGCGCTCATTACGCTGGTGGTGGGTATCCTGGCCATCAAAGCCGTCATGCGGCTGCTGACCCGGGCCCTGGAAAAGTCCAAGCTGGAAAAGGCGGCCTATAGCCTGATTTTGTCCCTTGTGAAGGTGGGGCTATACCTGCTGCTGGGCCTGAGCCTGGCCACCAGCTTCGGCATTGATGTCACCGGCGTGGTGGCGCTGGCCAGTGTGCTGACATTGGCTGTGTCGCTGGCCCTGCAAAATATGCTGACCAATGTGCTGGGCGGCTTTACGCTGCTGACTACCCATCCCTTCCACTCCGGGGACTATGTGGATATCGGCGGCCAGTCCGGTACCGTGACCCAGATCGATATGAGCTATACCCGGCTTGTCACCGTGGACAATAAGGTGGTCTGCATCCCCAACAGCACGGTGCTGGCCTCGGAAGTGGTGAACTACTCCGCCAACGATACCCGCCGGGCGGAAATTCAGGTTTCTGCGGGCTATGACGCCCCCACCCAGAAGGTCATCGACGCCCTGGTTCTGGCGGCGACTGTGGACAATGCCCTATTGGAGCCTGCTCCCTTTGCGGCAGTGGTGAGCTATGGGGACAATGCCATTAACTACACCCTGCGCTTCTGGTCAAAGACCGAGGACTACTGGGATGTGTACTTCAAGGTCAACCAGCGCGTCAAGGACATTTTCGACGAGCAGGGCATCCCCATGACCTACCCCCATCTAAACGTCCATTTTGATAAGGAGTTTCTGGAGAGCCGGAAGCATTGAAACGAAAAAGCTTCCTCACCGGGGGAGCTGGCTCGGCGAAGCCGAGGCTGAGGAGGGGCGTACCGGATGAGAGCGGCAGGGAAATGCGTACCGTTCTCTTGTCAGAGACCCCTCTTCCATAGATTATGGTATAGCTGCCGCCGGCAGCTATAGGAGGATGAGATTCGCTGCGCGACGCACCGCCGCTGCGGCGGTTCCCCTTCCCCGGAGGGGAAGGTTAGGAGAGGAAAAAGATAGCTTTTGACAATTTGCCTGGCTTTCTGTATAATGGTGCTACATGATGAGAAATTCGAGGGAAAAACCATGATTGCGGATGCTGTCACTGTTTCGGAAAATGATATGCGCAAGCTCTTAGGGGCGGCAAGCCCGGAGGCGGCGCTGCTGTATCTATATGTGCAGGCGGGCAATGACCCCAGCCTTGCCGAGGGGGCGCTTTCTTTAAGCGCCGGGCGGGTTTCCTGCGCCGCGGCGACCCTACGGCAGCTGGGCCTGTGGCCGGAGGAGCGGCCCATCCGCGTAGCCCCTGGGGAGCGGCCGGACTATACCGAGCGGGATGTGCTCTCTGCCATGGATTCGGACAATTCCTTCCGGGCACTCTATGGGGAGGTTCAGCGGCAGCTGGGCCGGAGCCTGAATACGGAAGAGCTGAAAATTTTGCTGGGCTTCGTGCGGTATCTGAATCTGCCCGCCGAGGTGATCCAGATGCTCATCTGCTACTGCAAGGAGCGGGCGCGGAAGCGGGGCTCTTCCCGGAATCCCAGCCTGCGAACCATCGAGAAGGAGGCCTATGCCTGGGCGGAGCGGGGCATTGACTCCATCGAGGAGGCCTCGGCCTTTATCCAGGCCCAGAATGTCCGGGCCTCCCGGCTGGCCCAGCTCATGCAGGCCCTGCAGATACGGGGCAGAAATCTGACCCCGGCAGAGGAGCGCTATGCCCAGAGCTGGCTGGAGATGGGCTTTGACAACGAGACCGTCTCCATGGCCTATGAGCGGACCTGCCTGAATACAGGTGGCCTCAATTGGGCGTACATGAATAAGATTTTGCAGCGCTGGCACGGTCAGGGCCTCCACACGGCCCAGGCGGTCCAGGCAGGGGACAGAAAGGGCAATCCAGGCAACCAACATCAGAGTGTTGACGCAGATCAGGCTGCGGCTATTAGGCGAATGCTACAGGAGGGATAATCCATGGGATATAGTGCGGAAGTGGTGCGCCGTGCCAGGGACCGTCTGGCCCAGGCCAGGGAGGACCGGGCCTCTGAAGACCGGCAGCACCTGGCGGAGGCCTATGAGCGGGTTCCCAGGATTCGGGAGATCGACCGGGAGCTGCGCATGACCATGGCCCAGGCGGCTATGGCAGCCTTCCAGGCGGGCACCGACGGCAAGAAAGAGCTGGAAGCGGTGCGGGACAAGAATCTGGCCTTGCAGCAGGAGCGTGCACGGCTGGTGGAGGAGAACTTCGAGGAGGGCTTCCTGGACGAGACGCCTATCTGTGATAAGTGTGGCGGCACCGGCTACATCGGCGCGGAGATGTGCGAGTGCTTGCGGGAGCTGTGCCGCCAGGAGCAGAAAAAAGAAGTTTCTATTCTTTCGGGGATGCGCGATAACTTTTCGCATTTCCGGCTAGACTATTATTCAGAGCGTGTCGATCCTCAATATGGGATTAGCCCCAGGGATGTTATGGAGAAAAACCTCCGAGAGTGCAAAACGTACGCTACGTTTTTCTCAACGAAGTCAGAAAGCATGCTATTTGTTGGAAATACGGGTTTGGGAAAGACGTTTTTGTCTGCTTGTATTGCACGGGTAGTGGCGGACCGGGGCTACAGTGTGGCCTATGAGACCGCGGGCCATCTGTTTACCAAGATGGAGCGGGCAAAATTCATGAATGACGAGCAGGCCCGCCAAGAGACCGAGAGCTATACCCACTGCGATCTGCTGATCCTGGATGACCTGGGCACGGAGATGCCCGGCCAGTTCACCAATGTGGCCCTCTACGGGATCATCAATGATCGGCTGCTGCTTGGCAAGCCCACGATTATCTCCACGAACCTGAACACGGACGACATTGCCAAACGCTACACGCCCCAGATCGCCTCCCGGCTCCGGGGCAGCTTCAAGCGGGTTCCCTTCATCGGAGAGGATATCCGCCTTATGAAAAACGGAGGCCTGGTATGAGCATCGGCATTCTTTTTGATTTGGACGGCACACTGCTGAATACCTTAGAGGATCTGACGGACAGCACCAACGCCGCCCTGGCTTCCTTCGGCTACCCTGCCAGGACGCTGGAGGAGGTCCGGCGTTTTGTGGGCAACGGGGCAGCAAACCTCATTGGCCAGGCCGTTCCGGAAGGCTGCGACCCGGTGCCGGTGCTGAAAGCCTTTCAGGCTTATTATCCCGCCCACTGCCAAATCAAAACGGCTCCCTATCCGGGAATCGAGCGGGCGCTGGCTGTTTTGAAGGAGAAATACCCTGTCGCTATCGTGTCCAACAAGCCGGATGCGGCGGTGAAGCCCCTGTGCGCGCATTATTTCCCCGGGATTTTTGCCCTGGGGGAGACAGCGGATTGCCCCAGAAAGCCCGATAAGGCCATGGTCCTGAAAGCCATGGACGCCATTGGCGTGACGGAGTGCATCTACGTAGGCGATAGCGAGGTGGATGTGCGCACGGCGAAAAATGCCGGGGTACCCTGCCTCAGCGTCCTGTGGGGTTTCCGGGACAGAGAGCAGATCGGCGGGGCCGTGTACTGCGGGACTGTGAATTGCCTGGTTCCTATGCTGGAGGAAATGGCCTGTGGCAAATGAATTCTATGCGCTCCTTGGCAGGATGCGCTATATCACCCGGTGGGGTCTTATGCGCAACAGCTTCTCGGAGAACATCCAGGAGCACAGCCACCAGGTGGCGGTGCTGGCCCACGCCCTGGCCCTGATCCGCCGGGAGATCCTCCACCTGCCCGGTCCAGACCCGGACAAATGCGCCGTGGCAGCGCTGTACCACGATGCCTCGGAGATCCTGACCGGCGATATGCCCACACCCATCAAGTATTACAATCCCGAAATCCGCAATGCCTATAAGGCCGTGGAGCAGGTGGCCGGGCAGCGTCTGCTGGATATGCTCCCCCCGGAGCTGCGGGGGTGCTACGAAAGCTATGTCCTGGAAAACGATGAGGACCTGAACCCCATCGTCAAGGCTGCGGATAAGCTCTCCGCCCATATCAAGTGCCTGGAGGAGCTGAAGGCCGGAAACCTGGAGTTTTCCACAGCTTCTGCACAAACCCTGTCCGCCCTGGAAGCCACAGGCCGGGAAGAGGTCCGCTGGTTCCTGGACAACTGTCTGGAGCCCTTTACAAGAAACCTGGACCAGCTGTAAAATCCTTGACGGCAATTCGATTCTGTGCTATGATATCGGATGGAAACAGGCCGCCATGGTGGAACTGGTAGACACAAGGGACTTAAAATCCCTCGGCCCAAAAACCGTACGGGTTCGATTCCCGTTGGCGGCACCATTTTTAAACGGACACTCGGAGATGAAATGCTCTGAGTGTCCTTTTTTGCTCCAAAATGCCGATAATTGCATTGGCAGAATTGATTTTGAAATTCTCGTCCAGGTGCGTGTAAATATTGGCGGTTGTTCCGATGGTACTGTGACCAAGCCACGCCTGAATTTCCTTCATGGGAACACCCTGGGCAAACAGAAGCGTTGCACAGCTCTGGCGAAGATCGTGGAAGCGAATATGTGGCATAAGCGCACTTAGCAAAATGGCCGCACGAAATTGCATATTTGTCAAGTTTTTTTGGGAAAAACACAAAAAGCACCCCGCTGCAGCTCAATTTTGAGCGTAGCGGGGCATTTTGGCTTAACTTAGTGACATTGGGTTCGCAATGACATTTCTTCTAATTGGGCACTTCGTCTTTTTGAGACAGCCCTGAACAACGGTATCATACTTTGGTAGGATTTCCTTTTTTCAAAAAATGTGCTATGATACGGTCAAACTGTAAAAAAGCCCCTCCGGCTTTGGGAAAGGAATTGCGGCTATGACAAAAAAGATGGTCATAAAACCGGCAATCAGCCAGAAATTTCAGGAATTTCTAAAGAATGAACGGATATTGTTCTTTAGCGCCCCCTGCGGCTTCGGCAAGACCGCTGTGGCCCAGGCCCTGCTGGAGGGAAGGCGGGTTTGGAAGCTGGAGGGCGAGTCGGCCCGGGGGGCGGACCTGGAGACCAAGAAGGACTGGGACATTCTGCTGATGGAGGATTTCCAGCTCTTTCAGGAAGAGGAGGACCAGCAGGCCCTCTGCGCCCTCATTCGCCGCAGTCCGGACAAGCGCTTTGTGATCCTGTCCCGGGGGAGCCCGCCCGGCTGCCTCATGGCCTTCCAGTATGCGGGGCTTATGACGGTGATCGGGCCCAAGGACCTGCTCTTCGACCGGGAGGATATTCGGCAGCTGTTCGATGCCAGCGGCCTGCCGGTCACCGACGGAGAGATCGCCGGGATCCTGAAGGAGTCCATCGGCTATCCTCTGGGGGTGGCCATCACGGCCCAGAATATGTCCTCCGGGGCCCGGTTTAGCCAGGAGATCGTGGGCCGGTCCTACCAGGAGGTCTACCGCTACTTTGAGACGGCGATTTATCAGCGGCTGGACCTGCCCTACCGGCGGTTCCTGCTGGAGCTGTCCCCCTTTGAGAGCTTTAACCTGGAAATGGCCCGGATGGTCTCCGGCAATGCCCACGCCGGGGAGATGCTGGACTGGCTCCAGCGCAATACCACCATGCTGCTCTACGACGGTTTCCGGCAGTACCGCTTCTGGCCCCAGTTCCGGGAGTTTCTCCTGTGGGAGATGGACCATAGCTACTCGCCGGAAAAGCGGAGGGCCCTCTTCAACCGGGGCGGACTGTATTTCGAGCTGAAAGAGGACTACTCCCACGCTCTGGACTGCTACACAAAGGGCGGGGATCATGCCAAGGTTTCGGAGATCCTCATCCGCAATGCAGAGCTGCATCCGGGCATGGGCCACTATAGCCAAATGGAAAAGTACTACCGGAGCCTGCCGGAGTCCGAGATCCGGGCCTCTCCGTCCCTGATGCAGGGCATGAGCATGCTGTGCGCCCTGAGCATGGACTATGCCGGCTCCGAGGGCTGGTACAAGAAATTAAAGGACTTCGCCCGGCAGTGCAATCCCAACGACGCGGCGGGGAAGCAGGCCCGGAGCCGCCTGGCCTGGCTGGATATCTCCCTGCCCCAGCGGAAGGTGGACAACCTGACGGAGACCATCCCGGCGGTGTTCCGGCTGATGACCGGCAAGGAGGTCAATCTGCCCCCCTTCTCCGTTACCAGCGCCCTGCCCAGTATTATGAACGGCGGCAAGGATTTCTCCCCCTGGAGCAAGCGGGACGACCTGCTCTATAAGACCGTCCGCATTCCTGTGGAGGCGATTCTGGGGAAGGACGGGGTCTGCCTGGGGGACTGCGCCATTGCCGAGAGCAAATTTGAAAAAGGGGAGGATATCGGCGGCCGGATGCTTTCCCTGGTGTCCCGGATGAGCGAGATCCAGCAAAACGGCACCCCAGACATAGAGTTTGCCGCCACGGGGCTTCTGGCCCGGAACTATCTGGCCTCCGGCCAGCCGGGGAATGCCCGCCGGGCCCTGGAGTCCCTCCGGGCTAGGCTAGTAGACCAGGGCCACACCCGGTTTCTGCCCAATATGGATGCGGCCCTGTGCCGCATTGCCCTGCACACCGGGGACCTGGACAGTGCCGATGCCTGGTACCGGGAAAAGGCCCCCAGAGACCCCATGCACCTGAACGTGATGAAGCGCTACCAGTACCTGACCCAGGCCCAGGTAGAGCTGGCCGACGGGACTCCCGAGGCGGCGCTGCTGACCCTGGCCCCCCTGGGCCCCTACTGCGAAAACTGCTTCCGGTACATAGACGGCATCCATGTGGATGTGCTCACAGCTCTGGCCCTCTACCGGATGCGCCGGGAGGGCTGGCAGGAGAAGCTGACAAGGGCCATGACCACGGCGGCGGAATTCGGCTTTATCCGCAGCCTCAGCGTCTACGGCGCGGCCATTCTGCCCCTGCTGGCAGAGCTTCCCTGGACCGGGAACGACAGGTGGTACAAGCGGCTCCTGGCCGAGGTCCGGCTGCAAAACGCCAACGATCCCCTGTTCCTGCAGCCCCGGCTGGGGAAAAACGATGTACTGACCACCACGGAGAAGCAGATCCTGCGCCTGATCTGCGCGGACAAGAGCAACGCCGAGATTGCCCAGATGATGGACATCAAGCTGACCACGGTGAAGACCCACGTCAGCCATATTCTGGAAAAGCTGGACGTGAACAGACGAAGCGAAGCCAAAACCGCCGCCAGGCGGCTGAAGCTCATCCCGGAGGAGTGAAAGCCCTCTCCTGGGAGAGGGTGGCAGGGCCAAAGGCCCTGACGGGTGTGGGGCGGACCAAGCCTACAGCAAGGCGATCCCTCAGTCAGCCTAGGGCTGACAGCTCCCTTTACGCAAGGGAGCCTGCCCCTCATCCGCCCGCCGGGGCGGGCACCTTCCCCCAGGGGAAGGTTAGGAATTTTATCGCAAAAGGAGAATGAACCATGAAGAAACGGATCATCAGTCTGATTCTGGCCCTGGCACTGTGTGTCGGGATGCTGCCCGCCCCTGCCTGGGCGGAGGAGCCTACGGATCCCACCCAGGCTGTGGAGGTGGTGGGGGCTGCCAACCCCAGTGAGGAGACGGACCCCACCACAGAGCCTACGGAAGAGGAAACGGAGCCTACGGAAGAGGAAACGGAGCCCACGGAGGCGGAAACGGAGCCTACGGAAGGGGAAACGGAGCCTACCGAGGCACCCAAGGCCGCGGAGGTCCCCGCCGAGGAGACTGCTGCCCCCGGGGAGGACGAGGCCGTGGCGGCGGTGCAGGCCATGATCGATGCCCTGCCGGACGTGGGGGATATGTCCGAAAGCTACCTGGACGCGCTGGTAGCGGCGTACTCCGCTTTTGATGCCCTGAGCGAGACCCAGCAGGCGCAAATCAACGGCGTGGAGAAGCTGGAAGCCCTGTTTGGCTGGGTAAACAGCCAGGTGTCCACCCTGGCGACGGAGGAAACCATCTCCGGCGAGGTGAACTGGAACAACCGGACCTTTACCACCCCCGTCAAGCTGACCGGGGACACCACCCTGACCCTGGTGGGCGACAACAAGATCGAGTGCGAGAAACCTCTGGACCTGAACGGGCATAAGCTGACCATTCAGGGCACCGGCAGCCTGGAGCTGGTGGGCAGTAATAATGATGGCAACTACTACAACTCCGGCACCATTTATGACAGCACCTGGACCGGCACCAGCTACACCGGCGGCGGAATGGTCATCGAAAGCGGTACGGTCATTGCCCGTGCTGACGTGTACAATGCCGTTGCTGTCCGCTACCTGTATATGGATGGCGGTAAGCTGGAGGCTTACGGCGCTCGTGCCGGCATTGTCACCACGGACCTCCAAATAAAAGACGGAAGCCTCTACGCTACAGGCAACAGCAAGTGCGGCATCAATATGTACAGCGCTCCTCGTGCCGTTTCCGTGAATGGCCTGAACATCCTGGTCTCCAACGAGCCGAATGCCCAGGAGGCGGACATGGAGGACGGAACCACAGAACAGATCGAGAATTCCGAGCCGAAGACCGTTGCCATCGGTAAATTCTCCACCAGCCCCAGTATATCCGTCCAGCCCCAGCAGGGCTACCTCTACGAGGCCACGGCTAAGACCGCCACCTTCGCCCTATCCGGCAGGAATGTGGACCTGTCTGCTCTGACGCTGGAGTGGACCGGCGCCCATACCGGCCTGGAGGCCTCTGCCGACGGCAAGACCGTCACCGTTACGACAGACAAAACCGTACAGGCGGGGACCTATGGCCTGAAGGTCAGCGCAGGTGGGGCCAGCAGGACCGCCGTGGTTACCGTCTCCGGCCCGCCCATCTGCATTTACGAGCGGCCGGTGGATACGATCAGCACGGATCCGGAGGCCGGGGCGGTCACCGTGTCCGCCTACCTGACGGATGGCCACACCGGCTCCATCGCCTTCCAGTGGAAGCTGGAAGACGGCACAGTAATGAGGGGATACACCGATGAGATCGTGCGGCTCTATGATTTGGTTGAGCAGGAAATGCTGACCCAGGACGAGAGCAAGCCCTGGCTGCAGACCATCCGGATCTACTGCACCCTGTCCTACGACGACTACAGCCTGGATACGGACACAGTTACCGTGGGGCTCAACAGCTGCTCCCACCCTGGAGTCGATCATGAGGGCAACTGTCTCCAATGCGGCCAGAAGAAAGGCGATGGGGATGCCCTGCTTGTCAGAGAGGACGGCCTCTACTACCTGATTGCAAATGCAGAGCAAGACGACGCCAATGTTGGCCACTTTATGTACAGCGGCGGGAACTTCTATCTCACGGGAGACGTGCCGAACAAAACCGTTAACGTGTCCTGCACCGATGTGGGCGGCAAGAACGTGACCCTGGACCTCCAGGGGCACACGGTGAAGAACCTGAAAATGGGAAATTTCCCCTATGGCACCTTCACCGTGAAAAACGGCACCTTGGGAGAGATTCATACCAGTGCCAGCGGAAAGCTGATTCTGGAGAATATTCTCTATCAGGGGAAGTGGTTTGACGAAGAGTTTGACCTGACCGTACGGGGAGAGAACACGCGCTTTGAGCGGCAGGTTACCTTCTGGGGCACCACCCACCTGAGGGGCGGACGCTTCTCTCAGGGACTGGACAGTAATTGCGTCGACCGGGCCCTGGGGCTTCTGGAGGATGGCTTTGCTTTCTACGACAGCGCCAACGAAGTCGTGGATGCCACGGACTCCACCAAGCTCGTGGGCAGGGAGATCTACGTGGCTGCCCACACCTGCCGCTATAGCAACGGCAAATGCGACTGCGGCCGCAGCTGTGACCACCAGGGCACCACGGACGAAAACGGCTACTGCACCAACTGCGGCACTTTTGTCTATCCCTTCGCCATTGGAGAGAAGCTCTACACCGGCCTGGAAGCGGCGCTGACAGCCGCCCAGGAAGGGGACACCGTTACCCTTCGTGGAGACTATGATATGCAGGCCGCTACCGTAGAAATCAAAAAGAGTATCACGCTGGAGCTGAACGGTCATACGCTGAGCGGCTGGCCCTATGCGCCGATTCTCACAATCCTTGCCCCGGATGTGACCATTCAGAACGGTACGGTCAAGAACACGGACACCTCCAAATCCTCTCCGGCGGTTCAGGTGGGGACGCTGCATACAACGGGAGCCAAGCTTACCGTAAAAAACGCAATCTTTGAAGGAAGCCAGAGCCATGGCGCCCCTCGGAATTACGGCCTGTCTATTTTCGCTGGGAATACTGCCCAGGCGGAAAACGGTACCTTTATCGGTGGTATTTCCGTGAACGGAAGCCTGACCCTCAACGGCGGCAAAGCAGACCATATCTATGTTGGGACCGGCGTTACCTACGCCTCCCTGCTGGCAAAGGGCTACGCCTACCAGGCGAAGGGCCAACTGGTGAAGCCGGAGAATATGGCGGACGGTATTGCTGTAGAGGTCGTGAAGTGTGGACATCCCGATGGACTGACGGATACGGAGGCTTGCGCTTATTGCGGCCTGACCTGCAACCATCCGGGAATTGACAGCACCACCGGAAACTGCACGGTCTGCGGCCTGTTCCAGGCCACGGCAAGCGTTGCCGCGGGCGGAACCACGACCTATTTCGCCAACTTCTCCGTAGCCCTTGAGGCGGCAAAGGCTGCCTCCGGCTCCACCCTCACCCTCTTCCAGGACGTGGCCCTGACAGGGGAGAGTAACCTCTACATCGACAGCGGCACCTTCACCATCGACTGGAACGGCCATACCCTTTCCGGTGAAACGAGCAATGCTCTTTTGTGCATTACGGATGCGGCCAAGGTGACGCTGACAGACAGCGTTGGCACCGGCGGCCTTCGCAATACAGATGGAGCGGCCATAGGTGTCTACGTGAGGTCCCAGGGCAGCCTGACCATCCAGGGCGGCGTCTATTCTCCCCAGTTATGGAAAGATCGGACCGCTTACGGACCCATCCAGATCAGCGGCGGCCGATTCGAGAACCCCGAAGATAGCGGAAGGAACGGGGCACTGTACTGCTACAGCGGAGCCCTGGCGGAGCTGCTGGCCCCGGGCTATACCTTCGCCTATGAGGATGATGACTCGCTGTTCGATGTCTATCAGAGGAAGTCGGATATCTATAGAACGGTTTATGTGGTGGAGCACCAGCATGAATTTGAGGAAGGGCAGTGCCCCTGCGGCTACCTCTGCCCCCATGATGAGGTAGACGAGGAGGGAGAATGCACCCTCTGCGGAAAACGGTTCTATGTCCGAGGAACCTACGCCGACGGGACCACCCATTATTACGGGACGATTTCCGATGCTCTGGGAGATTCTGCTGTGACCCAGGCCACAATTCTTCGCGCGCTTACCGAGGAATGCGAAAGCTGGAACGGCGGCGACAGAAGCGTCACCCTGGACCTGAACGGCTGGAACCTTGTTGTCGAGAGAATTCAGGGCGGTCATCTGATCCTGTGTGACAGCTCCGGGATAGGCAGCATTCTGGCCGTGAAAGAGATTCAAAAGGACGGGCAGGTTTCTGTGGAGAGCGGGAGACTCGCTCCCCAGGGGGAGACCCTCAGCGTTTACGGAAAGCTGACCGTCACCGGCGGCAAGGTGGATAGCCTGACGGCCATGGAAGGCAGCACCGTCTCCCTCTCCGGCGGCAGCTTTGGCAAGATCGTAGGAAGGGGCGTGACCCTCAAAGAGCTGCTGGCGGAGAACCGCTACTATGCGCAAGGGAACGGGACCACCCCCAAGAACTACGCCGACACGGATACGGTGATTGAACAAGTCTCCGTGGTGGTGTGCGATCACACCAGCGTCCGGGAAGACAAACAGGGCTATTTCCCGGTATACACCTGCAACTGCGGCAAGGTGCGCTACCTGCTGACCGTGACGGATGGCAGCGGCAGCGTCACCTACTACAGTGATTATTCCAAGGGATTTGCCTATGCGGCGGAATGCTCCGGCGTGGTACGGCTTTTGGAAAAATTGCCGGATGACCAGACAATCACCATGGATGTCAACGGCACCGTTGCCATAGATATGTCCGGAACGTCTATGCTTGGAAAAGCGAAGCTGATTATTGCGGATGGCACCACCCTGAAGATCGTCAGCGACGGATATGGCAACGGCTGGGACAGCAATTTCCCTGCCGAGAGCATTACCGTTCGATCCGGCGGAACGCTCATCCTCCCGGCGGAAGGTCCCTCCGGCGGTGACAATAAGCTGGAAATAGACCTCGTAACCGTTGAAGCAGGGGCTCAGGCGGAACTGTCCGGAGGCAGCTGCCGGGTGCATCTCTGGGGAGAGGCCCGGATTTCCGGCGGCAAGTATAGCGGAATTACCGTTTATGGCACGGAAAACAAGCTGACCGTCACCGGCGGTGAGATTATAAACCTCTCTCTGTGGGGTGGGATCCAACATATCCAGCTCTCCGGCGGCAGCGTTAGTCAACTTTGGGTTTCCGAAATGGACCCAGACACAATGCAAAATTGCCGCAGGGTTACCTTCGAGGACATCCAGTCCCTCCTGGCTCCCGGAAAAGCCTTCCGGAAGGCGGATAACACCTGGCTGACGGAAGGGGATGTACAGGAGCTGACCCCATACCCCGGCGGAGGCACCCTCAAACAACTGCTCGATGTGACGATTGCGGATGTACCCATGACCGGGGCTGCCGTCTATTGCCAGCTGGGTGCCGACATCTATGAGGAACCGGTCTCCACCCAGTACAACGTGGGGGAGACGGACAGCAGCGGCAATGTGGTCTTCCGCCTGGGGGTGAATATCCAGTCCCAGGAGGCCCAGCCCGGTGTCACCGTAGAGTGGTACGAGCTGGGGGCGGAGGACAGCCGCACACCGGTGGGCACCGGCCTGACCTGCCCCCTGGATCTCAGGCTCCCGGTGGGAACACACCGGTTCCTTGCGGTGGTGAACTGCAGCGGCTATGTTCTGGAGAGCCAGCCCTTTGCCGTGACCGTTACCCCCAGAGTGGTGAATATCACCGGCGGCTTCACCGCCCAGGACCGGGACTACGGGCCGGAGGATCGTTCGGTTCGGATCATCCAGGGAGAAGTGACCTTCGACAAGAAGGCAGAGGAAGATGACCTGAGTGCACAGGTGCATGGAGGAACCATCGCAACGCCGGATGCCGGCCAGAACAGGACGGTTGACTACTCTGTTACCTTGACCGGCAGGGACAAGGATAACTACACCCTGGGCTCGAAGCCGGAGCTCACCGTTACCATCCGTCCCATTGCCCAGACCCTGACCTTTGCCGAAAGCACCGTCACCAAGACCTATGGGGACAGCCCCTTCGTCAACGCCCTGGACCATTCCGCCGGGGACGGCCAGATCACCTACACCAGCAGTGACCCCGCCGTGGCCAGGGTGGGCACGGACGGCACAGTGACCATCCTGAAAAGCGGCACCGTGAAGATCACCGCCAAAGCCGGTGCCACCCAGAACTATGTGGAGACGGCTGCGTCCTTTGATTTGACGGTTGCCAAGGCAACGGGAACTGTGAGGAACAGAAACTATTCCCTGGGTTACCTCTATGGCGACGATATCCCCACACCCGAACGGAAATACTTTGAGGCAAGCTCCACCGGCGCATTCCGTTACAGCTGGTCCCCCGCGGCCCCCAAAAACGCAGGGAAATATCAGCTGACGGTCACTGTGGATGAGGATGGCAACTATACGTCCGCAACCCTTGTCCTGAATGTGCTGGTGGAAAAGGACGTGTGGGTCAGACCTACCCTCGTGAAAGCGGAAAACGAAACCGTCGACGGGAAAAAGGATGGAAAGGTTACCTATACCGACACGCCCGCTCTGGAGTATCGGATAAAACGCACCAGGGAATGGCTCCCCGTTACGGTTTCCACCGGGGCAGAAAGCGTGACGGTGGAGGGCCTGGCACCCGGGACCTATGAGTTCCGCAGACCCGGAGACGAGAACCACTTTGCCTCCTCGCCTGAAACCATCACCATCCAGCCCGGCCCCAAGCTCACTGTCACCCTGCCTTCTCCCCAGACCGGCTATACCCTGACGGCGGATAAGGTGGAGCTCAGCTGGCACGACAGCCTGAAGCTGACCCTGACCGTGGCGGAAGGGTACTACAAGACCGCTTCCTTTGCCGTGAAGGCCGGGAACCGGACCCTCACCGAGGAGAACGGGACCTTTGCCCTGACCGATGCGGAAGAGAACGTGGTCATCACCCTGGAGGGGGTGGAGAAGGACGAGAAGGCCCCCGGCCTGTCGCTGCAAAATTGGATCTTTGGCCAGGGAGTCTTCCAGGGAATGGCAAGCTGTAAGGAGTGGAAGAATATCTCCACCGCCACGGCCCCCTACTACATCATCTCCACCAGAGGCAACTACTTTGCCGTGGAGGCCTCGGACGGGGAGACCGGCCTGGCAAGTGCCTCCTATCTGCGGTCCAGGACGGCGCTGACCCGGGAAGCCCTGGAGCAGGCGGCCTGGGAGCCGGTGCCGGAGGAAAGCCTGAACCTGGCCAGTCCGGACCGGAAAAAGATGATCCAGCTGGGCCTGGGCGAATGGTATTTCTACGTCAAGGCCGTGGACAAGGCCGGGAACGTCTCCTATGTGGGAAGCGACAAGCTGATTCGTGAGGATAACGCCCCCAGGTTCGGCGGCGTTATCAACGGAGCGACTTACTACACCACCCAGAAGGTCACCATCACCGATGACTATGCCCTGAGCCGGTATCTGGCGCCCGAAAGCCAGAATTGGAAGAACATCAGCGGCACTTCCTACGAAGTGACCCTGGAAGGCAACCGGGAAGGGACCTACACCATGGAGGCCGAGGATGCCTGCCAGAATACATCCACCCTCACCGTCTACATGAAGCCCATCTCCAGCCTGACGGAGGACATCCGGGACCTGACGGAGGACAATGTCTGCAAGTCCGATCTGGATCAGCTCACCCAGGCGGAAAAGGCCCTGAAAGCCCTGGATACCACCAACGCTACCGCCGAGGAGAAGGAGATCATCACCGAGGCCCTGGATCACATCGGAAAGCTCAAGACCGTCCTGGAGGAGGTCACCCGGGTGGAGGCCAAGATCGCCGCCCTGCCGGATTCCGTGGAGCCGTACCAGCAGACCGTGGAGGATACCCAGATCAAGCCCGCCCGGCAAGCCTACAGCGACCTGACCGACCACCAGAAGACCCTGGTGGACAGCACGAAACTTGACAAGCTGGTTCGGCTGGAAGCCCAGTTGAACGCCTGGACGATTACCGAGGGCGACGGCCAGACCTGGTACAAGGGCAGCTGGAACCCCTTGAGTTTCACCGTCAACGGCCAGACCCGGAAATTTTCCAAAGTCCTCTTGGACGGCAAAATGCACATCACGGCGACTCCCAGTTTCCTGGCAGTCAGCGGTTCGATAGACGAACCGTTTACCCTGACGCTGAAGCCGGAGTTTTTGCAGGTCTCGATGGAGCCTGGCAAACACACACTCACGGTGATCTACGGGGAAAACAACAGCGGAACCGGCACAGTTACCTTCACCGTCGAGATACCTGCCAATTACCTGGATGTGACGAACAAACCGGAATTTGACGGCAAGACCACCGTGACCGTCGATGGGAAGGAATACCCCATTGAGGAAATGAACGGTATGCGTTATGTCAACCTGCCGGAAACCGGCGATCTGCTGACCATCTACTCCTTTAAGGATGGCACCCCGACGGGCTCCTGCACCAACTATCCCATAGGTATGCAGGTGTTCCGTATTACCCGTCAGGAAGGCGGCGCGAAGGCCGAGGAAATCACCGAGTTTGCGAATCTTCTGAACTACGCCGGCTGCTCCATCCGCCTTACCGGCACCAAGGGCATCCGCATGATCACCGGCATCGGCGAGAATGCGAGAACGGCCCTGACTGGTGCCCGGGGCCTGGGGGGCTACACCCTGGAAGAATACGGCACTGTGGTCATGCGGGGAGTCGGGACCCCCACCCTGGAAAACAGCAAAAGCCACAACTTCGCCTACAAAAAGGGCAAGGCTGACCCGATTTTCAGCAGAGCGAACGGGATGATCCAGTATACCAACGTCCTGGTGGGCTTCAGTCTGGAGGACTGCAAGGATACGCTGACCCTGCGGCCCTATATCAAGCTGAAGGACATGACCACCGGCGAAACCGTCACCCTCTACGGCGGCTGCGTCAGCCGGTCCATCGGCTATATCGCCAAGCAGAACGAGAATACCTACAAGCCCGGCACGGCAGGCTACAAGTACATCCATGAAATCATCGATGCCGTCTACGGCAAGACGGAGCAGGGAGGAGAAACCAAATGAAAAAATATATGGCCTTGCTTCTGGCCCTGTGCCTGCTGACGGCAGGCTGCGGAAAAGGGCAGGAGGCCCCCACAACGGAGCCTCCCGCCTCCACGGCCCCCACCACGCAGGAGACAGCGCCGGAGACCACCGCCCCGGAAACCACCGCCCCCAAAACCAGGGAAGTCCAGGTCATGGGGGACCGCATCCCGGTGATCCGTCTGCTGCTGGAGGGGGGGCAGACCCTGGAGGTCACGGGCTATGAAGAAACCTTCGCCAAGGTCACGGCGGAGAAGGAGGAGGGCCTTGTAGGGACGGGCTTCCTCCGCTTCCCGGATGAACCCTTTGAGCGCCGCACCGCCTACGCCCTGTGGAACGCGGGGCTCTACCCGGACTTCTCCTGCCTGGGAGAACCCCTGGAAAAGCTGGCCACCAACACCAAACTGGAGGTACTGGAGGAACTGGAAAACTGCCTGTATGTACAGGCAGGGGAGCAGACCGGCTTCGTACCTCTGGCCCAGCAGAGCCGCTACCCCTATCAGGCCCCGGCAGACAACGGCTCCGGCAGTTCCGGCGGCTCCGGCAGCTCCGGCCCCCAGGACGGCGGCGACATCACCCTGATGCACCCCGGCACTCTCCGGCTTCTGGCTGACGAGGTGAAAACCGGCGAAGCCAAGGTGAAGGTCTCCGGCGTGCCCCTGGTGCTCCGGTTCTGTGACTACGGGGACAGGGTTTCCGTCCTGGAATCCGGCACCGCCCCGGAGCTTCCGGGCTACACCGCCATCCTGGAATCTGACGGCACCACCGCCTATATTCCCACAGCCTGGCTGGCCGATGCCCAGACCTTCACCCCCTGGGAAGGGTATGCGGGCAGTAACTGCAAGCTCTACGAACACTATCTGCTCCTTGGCAAGGAGGTAAAGCTCTTGTATACCAACAAACCCCTGACGGTACTCTGGGACACAGGGCTCACCGCCCTGGTCCAGGCAGATGGGGAGCGGTTCTACGCCGCCTCCGCCACCCTGCGCCAGACTCCGCTGGTGGTAACCCCCGCCCCGGAAAGCGGCGGCAGCAGCGGCGGCTCCTCCGGCGGCAGCGGCGACCTGTGGACACCACCGGCGCTGTAACAGCCAATAGCCCCACAGAGATTGCCTCACTAAGGTCTCAAATGGGTCAAAATAGCCTAAAAGAAGCTGTCATTGCGAGCCAGTGACCGACGTCACTGGCGTGGCCCCGCAAGGGGATTCCCTTCGGTCACAATCTCCCGGATAGAAGTAAATCCCCTCGATTTTCGGACGTAATTGTTCGAAAATCGGGGGGATTGCCACACCAGTCTGCGGACTGGTTCGCAATGACAGACATTTCCTCTAATTGGGCACTTTGTCTTTTTGAGACAGCCCCCTTTGCTTTTTCACAGGCTGCTTTTCCTGAGACAACCCCATTCGCATCTTGTAAAATTACGGATACCGTCTGCTGTATCCGGTTATCATTGTGTTTCCAAATACATATAGTGGGAAATTTTTGCTTTCTGCTTTTGTTTTAACTGCTTGTATGGCTTTATTGGCTTTTGTTCCATAAATTAATCATCCCACAAATGCGATTGCAGGGAAAGAATGTCCGGTTGTCGGAATTTTGAAATGGTCCGTGCTGCAAAATCTTGACAGGAGCAGTGATGCTTGCTATTATAAGGGCAAAGGAAAAGTCGCAGAAATGCGGCTTTTCAAAAACAACGCAGTTAGCATTCTCTAACAAGTCTCTATATATGATAGTTAGCTTATGCTAATCAAAAAGAGGAATAGTGATGAAAAGTCCAAAAACCTTTTGGGATAGAAACGCAGGACGGTACGACCGTTTCATGCGCAAGGATGCAGCGGCTTACGAGCGGCTGTACGAGCTGCTGCGCCCTGTGGTACGGCAAAAAACCGTGCTGGAGCTGGCCACCGGCACAGGGCTGATCGCCAAGCATATCGTCCGCTCTGCTGACCATATTGAAGCTACCGACGCTTCCCAAGAGATGATCGAGCAGGCGAAACAGGGCGTAAAATCTGCGAAACTCTATTTTTCGGTGCAGGATATGTTCCATCTGCCCTATGCTGACCAGTCTTTCGATGTGGTGATCGTGGTCAATGCGCTGCATATCGTGCCGGAGCCGGAGAAGGCTCTCTCCGAAATTCGCCGGGTGCTGAAAGACGACGGCGTGTTGGTCGCGCCCACCTTTACCCATGCGGATAACGCTTTCTTCGGAAAGGTTAAAGCATTTTTTATGAAGCTGGCAGGCTTTCCGCTGCACAGCAAGTGGACAAGCCACGAATACCTGGTATTTCTCCAGGAAAACGGCTGGACGGTGCGGAAAAGCACCGTGCTGAAAGCATCCTTCCCGCTGACCTACGCAGAGTGCGTGAAATCGGAGGGGTGAGCCATGCAGGTATTGGAACACGGGCAGGCGCAGGAGCGGACGCTGCTGTTTTTCCCCTGCACGGCAGAGCCTGTATGGGCTTTTGCCGACACGATCACGCTGCTTTCTCAGAGATGGCATGTTTTTCAGGTGGTGTATGACGGCCATCAGCCGGAGTATCCCGGGGATTTCACCTCAGTCGAGCAGACCGTGGACGAGGTGATCTCCTATTTGAAGAGCCACGGCGTCTCCCGTCTGGGTGGGGCCTATGGCTGCTCCATGGGCGGCGCCTGCCTGACCCGTATGCTGGCATTGGGGGAAATGCCCATCGACCGGGCCATCATCGACGGCGGGATCACGCCCTATCAGCTGCTCTACCCGGTGCGAAAGCTGCTGCTTTGGCGGGATATTGTGTCCTTTAAAATGGCGGCGAACAGCCGAAAAATTCTGGAAGCGGCCTTTCCGCCGGAACGGTTCACCCCCGCAGGGCACGACCCCAAAAAGGAGTACGATGCCATGGAAGCCTATCTCAAAACCTTTTCCGATCGGACGATCCGCAATGTATTCTGGTCTGCCAACAACTATGCGCTTCCGAAGCCCCCTGCGAAAATCGCTACGAAGATCACCTACTGGTACGGCGATGACGAAAAGAAGGATCGCAGGCGGGATATCCGGTTCATCAAGCGCTATTTTCCTAAGGCGCGCATCCATGGCATCCCCAAGATGGCCCATGCGGAGCTGGTGATGGTGCACCCGGAAAAATTCTGCCGGTATGCGGAAAAATTTCTGACTATGCAATCGGAGGAAAGCATAACATGAGAGAAAAAATCAAGCTCTCCGGCGTGCCGGAAACCATGCTGCAAACCATTTACGCAAGGGCGAAAGAGAGCAGCGGCAGAGGTGCGATCCACGATGCAAAGGCGGAGGAAATCATCGGGAAGCTGGACTACGATTTTTCCCTTGCCGACAAAGATACGGCCATGCACAGCGGCGTTATCGCCCGCACCATCGTGCTCGACCGGATGACGAAGGAATGGCTTGCATCGCACCCCGGCGCGGTAGTGGTCAACATCGCCTGCGGGCTGGATACCCGGTGCTATCGGATGTCGGGTTACGCACATTGGTATAACCTCGACCTGCCGGAAACGGTGGCGGTGCGGGAAAAGTTTCTGCCGGAAAGCGGCACGGTTTCGCAGATTGCCATGTCCGCCATGGAAGATTGGGGCAGCGAAATCAAGGAGCAAAATGTGCCGGTGCTGATCGTCATTGAGGGACTGACCATGTACCTGAACGCAAAAGATGTGCAGCAAATTTTTGCGTTGATTTCCAGCCGTTTTTCCCAAGCCACTATATTTGTGGAAACCATGAATCCTGCGATGGTGCGGCACTTCAAGGAGAAATCCATTGACGCAAGCAACGCAAAATTTACTTGGGGAATCAAGAATGGGAAAGCACTTGCCGAACTGCTGCCGGATTTTCGGTTTGTGGAGGAACACAGCTTAACCGAGGGCATGGCGGCATTTGCGCCAGTTTACAAGCTGCTGGACAGGCTGCCCGCCGTGCGGAATATTTCCAATAAGATCATCGTTCTGGAAAAGGAGTGAGGAAGGATGTCGTTTTTCGAAAACACCCGCAAGCCTGTGGGGCTTGGTGGGAAAATCATGGTCACCATGATGAATCTGGGTCACAGCCCTGTGGCGCGGTGGGGGCTTCCATTTCTGAATGCTGCACCGGATGCCAAGGTGCTGGACTGTGGCTGCGGCGGCGGGGCAAACATCAAGAGGCTTCTGAAAAAATACCCGCAGGGGATCGTGAAGGGCATCGACTATTCGCCCGTCAGCGTGGAGAAATCCAAAAAGGTCAATGAAACTGCCGTTACAAAAGGACGCTGCGACGTGTTGCAAGGCAGTGTGGCGGATATGATCTTCGCAGATGACTGGTTCGATGCGGTCACAGCTTTTGAAACCGTTTATTTCTGGCCTGATCTGCCGCAGTGCTTCCTGGAGGTTTACCGGGTGCTGAAGCCCGGCGGAACCTTTCTCATCTGCAACGAGAGCAATGGCGATTCGGACAAGGACGAGAAGTGGACGGAGATCATCGGCGGTATGACCATATACAGCGGCGATGAGCTGAAAACATTTCTGGAAAACGATGGATTCTGCAATGTTCAAATCCATAAAAACAAAATGGGCTGGCTCTGCGTGACAGGACAGAAGCGGGAGAAATAAGGAATGCTGCTGCAAACGATTCTGGAAGGACTGGGGCTGGGGGCGCTGCTGGTCTTGGTGTGCGCCATCGGCATCCACAAGGGCGCTGTTGGCATGGTGCATTTGTATGACCCGAAGGTACAGAAACGGTGCGTTGCGCTGGGTCTGACCACAAAGGAAAAGATCAAGCAAAACTCGCTGCGCTTCAAGCTGATCTGCGTTCCGGGATATCTTGCTTATGTGCTGATTTGCGTGTATGCCATCAACGGTGCACAGACATTTTGGGGAGGTTTCTGGCAGTGCTTTGTAATCCTGTCTGTGATGAATCTCATCGACCGGCTTGGCATCGACGGCTATTGGGTCGGACACACCAAGGCGTGGGTGATTCCGGGAACCGAGAATCTGATGCCGTACATCTCGAAATCAGACAAGCAGAAGAAATGGCTGTTCGGAACACTGGGAATGGCCGTGATTTCCCTGCTCCTTGCGGGACTCGGGCTGCTGCTGTAAGGAGGAAATACCGATGTCAAAGAAAGCAACCGAATTTCAGAAAAGAGAAATGAGCAAGATGTACCGGGGCAAGGAGATCTTCAAGCCCCTGAACACCGGCTGGGTGGATGAGCGCGTGGCCTGCGTGCGGGAGTGGGTGGCCAACATCTTCTTCTACCGCAAGGGCGACACCACCATCATGATCGATGCCGGGTATAACTACGACCGGCTGGAGGAAAAGATGGGCTGGCTGGGCATTGATCCAACGTCCATCCGGCACATCCTCATCACCCATCAGGACACCGACCACGTTGGCGCGGTGGAGGCAGACAGCCCCGGTTTGTTCCGGAGCGCAAAGCTCTATATCGGCGAGATTGAAAACCGGTATCT
>ENA-UERC01000103-UERC01000103.1-human-gut-metagenome-genome-assembly--contig:-NODE-103-length-65138-cov-35.353376_pt1 | contig 65138 bp, 56 predicted proteins | sample MGYA00242955_ERZ507955 | MGnify/ENA primary metagenome ERZ507955 (study PRJEB26167, sample SAMN06115394) | human gut metagenome | host: Homo sapiens | place: China:Hubei | collected 2016-04-27... | reverse complement strand
TAGATGGCTCTGGCATTGAATTGCGGCATCCCATACACAACGCAGGGACGGGAGCTGGTGCAGCACGGCAGCGCACTGTTCCCGATTGCGTGCTACGAAGAACGGCTTACCTGCTATTCGGTGCCGTGGCACTGGCATGAGGATTTTGAGTATATCCTCGCCTACGAGGGCACCGTGACCGTGGGCGTGGACAAAAAGCGCATCTGTCTGGCGGAAGGCGAGGGCGTGTTCATCAACTCCGGCGTGCTCCATGCGGTGGAATTTGCGGCAGAAGGTCCCTCAGCGCTGCGCAGCGGGGTGTTCCATCCGCGGCTCGTGGGCGTGATGGACACCATCTACTGGCAAAAGCTCATCCGGCCGCTGCTGCAGCCCGGTGTACCGTCCTATTTTCTGCTGAGCAAAGGGGAGCCCTGGCAGGCGGAAGTTCTGGCCCGGCTGTGGGAGGCCTGGCACGCTGTGGACGAAGAGCCGGACGACTACGAGAACCGGGTTCGGTATCTGCTTTCGGCGGCGCTGCACACCCTCGCAGCCCACTGCCCGGTGGGCGAGTGCCGCAGCTCCCGGCAGGAGCAGGTGGCGGCCCAGCGCATGAAACAGATGCTGCGTTTTGTGGAGGAACACTATGCCGAGGAACTGACCGTGGAACGCATTGCAGACAGTGTGGCCCTGAGCGAAAGTGCTTGCCTGCGCAGTTTCCGGCAGCTGCTGGGTACCACGCCCATCCAGTATGTGAAACAGTACCGCATTGAAAAAGCCGCCGGGCTGCTGCTGACCACCCGCCTGCGCACCGGCGAGATCGGGGCCGAGTGCGGATTTACCGACCTGAGCTATTTTACAAAGACCTTCCGCGAGATCAAGCACTGCACCCCGAAAGAGTACCGGCAGCGGTTTGCGGTGCAGGGATAATGGAGCTTTCATTTCTGCGCCTTGGCCGCAGGCCAACAGCAGCAAATGCAGCTGCCCGGAACAGCCCCTCCCGTGAAAAAGCAACTCTGGAAAATCCGCAGATTTTCCAGAGTTGCAAATCTAAAAATTTTATTACCGCTATTATTGCCAGAGCAAAGCGGAGGCAATTCTAAATCGGCAAGATGTCTGACTTTTCAACAAGGAGCACAAAACAAGTGGAAAACATTTCCTCTGCCCTGCTGGACTGGTTTTACAAAAACCACCGCATCCTGCCCTTCCGCACCGACCCCAGCCCATACCATGTGTGGCTCAGCGAGATCATGCTGCAGCAGACCCGGGTCTCGGCGGCACTGCCCTACTACGAACGCTTTCTCGCCGCCCTGCCGGACATTCCGGCCCTTGCCGCCTGCGAAGAGGAAAAGCTGCACAAGCTCTGGGAGGGTCTTGGCTACTACAGCCGGGTGCGCAACCTGCAAAAGGCTGCACGCATCGTCTGCGAGCAGTACGGCGGACAGCTGCCCGCCGACTATGATGCCCTGCGCGCCCTGCCCGGCATCGGGGACTACACGGCGGGAGCCGTTGCGTCCATCAGCTTCGGCATCCCGGTGCCCGCCGTGGACGGCAATGTGCTGCGGGTGTTCTCCCGTTTGTACAACGACCCCGCTGCCGTCACGGAACCGGCAGTGAAAAAAGCGTTCACCGCCCGCGTGATGGAGCACCAGCCGCCGGATGCGCCCGGCGACTACAATCAGGCCCTTATGGAGCTGGGAGCACTGGTCTGCGTGCCGAACGGTGCGCCCCTGTGCGAAAAATGCCCGCTCGCCCACCTGTGCGCCGCCCGTGCTGCGGGCACTGCATTGGAGCTGCCCCGCAAAGCAGCGCCCAAGCCCCGCAGACTGCAGCCTGTGACGCTGGCCCTGCTGGAAAGCCCGGCAGGCTTCCTTTTGCAGCAGCGGCCCCAAAAGGGCCTGCTTGCCGGGCTGTGGCAGCCGGTACTGTGGGAGGGTGAAGCCCTTGCAGCCGGAGAGGTCCTTGCCCGCCTGCAGGCCATGGGAGTGGATACCGGCACCGCCGCGCCGGAAGCGCTGCCCGCTGCAAAGCACATCTTCAGCCACATCGAGTGGCATATGAACGGCATCCTGCTGCATGTGCCCGCCCAAGATGCCCCGGCAGGCTGCGTGTGGGCAAGCCGGGAAGCCCTGCAGGCCGAGTATACGCTGCCCGGCGCATTCAAGGCATACAGGAAGCTTATAGTATGAAATTTTGGCCTTTTTGACCTGAATGGTTGTAATTTTTGACAGGAACGGGTATAATAAAAGCCAACAAGCACTGGAATGAAAGCTGAAACATCGTTTCAACGAAAAAAGGAGTGTATTGAACCTATGAAGAGATCTTGTCTGGTCGCTGTGATCACTGTTCTGGCCGCTGTTGCCGGTGCCCTTGCTGCTGTTGCTGTTTACCTGCACCGCCGTGAGAAGGAGCTGGACGAGTACGAGCGTCTGCTGTTCGGCGAGGACGATGCTGCAACGGTAGAGCCGGAGGCTGCTGCCGAAGAGGCTGCCCCTGCAGAGGATGCTGCAGAATAAAAAACACGAACCGTAAACCTTCGGGCGCACCGGCAGTCTGCAAAAGGCTGTGCCGGTGCGCCCTTTTTGCTACATAGAAGGAGTGTATCATGAAGCGTTTTCTGCTCTGGCTCGTGGGTGTTGTGCTGGGCGTAGGCATCTTTCTGGGCGCGGTGATGGGCGTGAGCTATGCCTTTACCACCGAGGGCGGCTGCCCGGACAGCACCGTGCAGTTTGGCACCGAAGCGCTGGAACCCAACGGCTGGTGCTGGCAGGTGCCGCTCATCGGCGGAAAGCTCGATAAGGTGTTCGCCAGCCCCGCCACCCTCACGGTGCAGAAGCTGGGCACGCTGTACACGGCCCACCCGGCCATCACACTGCCGGACTGGGCCAGCTACACCACCCTGACCATCCGGACGGCTTCCGGCGAGACGGTGTTCACGGGCACCGCCAGTGAATACGAGAGCTTTCTGTTCCCGGCCAATGGCGAATACAAGGCCGAACTGACCGTCTGGCGGGTGCCGGAGGGCGGCACCGTGATGCAGTTCGAGGGCGGCAGCACCGGCTCAGTGCGCAAAAATCTGGGGCTGGAAAAGCCCGCAAAGCCCACCGGCTGGTATCGTTATGCCTTCCGGTTCACCCTGCAGGCCAGCGCGGAGGTGGAGCTTTCCGCCGAGCGGGTGGAGCAGGGCGGCATTGTGGGCCTGCGCATCTCCGGCATGACCGGCGATGCAGCACCCACTGTGGAGACCGACCTTGGCAATGTGCAGTGCGTGCGTGCAGCCGATGGCTGGCGGGCCTACATCCCGGCGGCATACAACGCTTCCTCCGGCGGGCATGAGGTGAACATTACCGTGAATGGCGAGACCATCACCCGCAGCATCATCGTGCTGCCCAAGGATTTTGGCACGGTGGACGTGGAGCCGGAACCGGATGCATCGGATGCGGCAAACACCCAGTTCCGCAATGCAGTCTGGGGCCTGTACGAAGCGCCCGCGCGGGAAAAAATGTGGCAGGGCGGCTTTGTGAACCCGGTGGAAAGCTACACCACCCTTGTGGATTACGGTCAGGTCAGGGTGGTCAACGGAAGGCAGGGCAGCCGTTCCAACTCCACAAAGCTTTATACCATTCCCGGCGAGCCCTGCCGCGCCCCGGCAAACGGTGTGGTGGTGCTGGCCGCAGAGCTGGCCCTTACCGGAAACACGGTGGTCATCGACCATGGCTGCGGGATGCGCAGCTACCTGTACGGGCTGCAGACTCTTTCCGCCTCTGCCGGGCAGACGGTGGAAAAGGGGCAGGCTGTGGGTGTGCTGGGTGAGGAGCTGACCATGGACTTCAAGCTTGGCAGCAAGAGCGTGAACCCGTGGATGCTGTTCCAGACCAGCGGCGGATTGTTCTGGAAGGAGAATAGCTGACGATTTTAAATGGCCTCCGCTTTGCTCTGGCCATAAACAGCGGAATTTTTATTTTTATAAGAGCAATGCCGGACGGCCTGCGGGCTGTCCGGCATTGCATTTTCACAGAAAGAGTCATAAAGAAAAACGGCATCATCTGCCGGTTTCGATCTTTTGCGTGAAAAAGGGTCCTGAAAAGCCCGCAGGCTTTTCAGGACCCAAACATAAAAGAATAATTCCTCTAAATACGGCCAGAGCGAAGCGGAGGCGGTTCCGATGGTCAAACCATCAGGAAATGGCATCCACGTCCCACTTCATGCGGACGGCATCGGCACCGTCCAGTTTGATGTTCAGCGCACCGGCGTTGTCCATCACCTGCTGCGGAGTGCGGGCACCGCACAGCACATGCAGGCCGGGGATCATACGGGCGGTCAGGGCGATCACCAGCTGTGCCAGAGAGCAGTCGTATTTCTCGGTCAGGTCGCCCCACTTTGCCAGCATGTCCAGCGCCTGTGCCCGGCGGGCGGGCTGGAAGCTGGGGTTCGAGTTGCGGGTGCTGCCCTCGGGGTAGGTGGTTTCCATAGTCACCTTGCCGGTCAGCAGGCCCTGCTCCAGCGGAGAGTATGCCTGCACGGATACGCCCAGCTCCCTGCAGGTAGGCAGCAGCTGCTTTTCCACACGGCGGGTGAGCAGGCTGTACTTTTCCTGAATGACATCCAGCTGGCCGTACTTGCAGTAGCCGCGGATGATGTCCGCAGTGACGTTGGATGCACCGATGGCACGGATCTTGCCCTGCTCCTTCAGCTTCATCATGGCTTCCACCGTCTCTTCCAGCGGGTAGATGCCGAAATCGGGGGTCTGCCAGTGGGTGTACAGCACATCCAGATGATCGGTGTGCAGGCGGCGCAGGCTGTCCTCCACATCCTCGATGATGCTCTTTGCAGAAAGGTCGCGGTAAACGGTGGTGCCGTCCACGACCTTGTGCAGCACCGGTGTTTCATGCCGCCACTCCAGACCGCACTTGGTGGAAAGCACCACCTTGTCGCGGTCGATGTGCTTCATGGCTTCGCCCACCACGGTCTCGCTGTGGTACAGGCCGTAGATGGGCGCGGTGTCGATCCACTGGATGCCCTGCTCCACAGCAGTCTGGATGGCCTTGACTGAAAGGCTGTCGTCGTTATCGCCCCACCATGCACCGCCGCCGATGGCCCAGGTGCCCATGCCGAGAAATGGCACCTGAATGCCGCTTTTGCCAATATTGATGTTCTGCATATACTTTCCCTCCATGCCAGCAGTGTTCCCCGCAATGGGAGCATCTCATTCTGTAGCTGGCATTTTTCGTTGTATTTTTTGTGTTTTATAAAAAAGAGCCGCAGCCGCGGGACATTCCCGCACCGCAGCTCTCTTTCAACTCAGATATTACCGAACTCGCTCAGTTTCAGCGTTTCGTTGTGGGTCTCAGCCCAGCGCACCGCCCAGTCGGAGGTGAACAGCAGCAGGCGGTTGCCCTTCATATCCTCCACGGCCTTGGTGTCGCTGGTCAGATCCAGATCCCGCAGGTTGTAGGTATCGGGGTCGTTCTGCACCCAGCGCAGCTGTTCAAAGGGCAGCTGCTGCATCCGGATCTCCACGTTGTACTCGGTGTTCAGGCGGTACTCCAGCACTTCCAGCTGCAGCACGCCGACCACGCCGACCACCACTTCTTCCATGCCGCCGCCCACTTCGCGGAAGATCTGGATGGCACCCTCCTGCGCGATCTGCTCCATGCCCTTCACGAACTGCTTGCGCTTCATGGTGTCCTTCTGCTCAATGCGGGCAAAGTGCTCCGGCGAGAAGGTGGGGATGCCTGCGAACTGGACCTTCTTTTTGCCGGTGCACAAGGTGTCGCCGATGGAGAAGATGCCCGGGTCGAACAGGCCAATGATGTCGCCGGCGTAGGCCTCGTCCACGATGGCGCGGTCCTGCGCCATCAGCTGGGTGCCGGTGGCCAGCTTGATGTTCTTGCCCTCCTGCACATGGAAGGCCTCCATGCCGCGCTCGAACTTGCCGGAGCAGATGCGCATAAAGGCGATGCGGTCGCGGTGGGCCTTGTTCATGTTGGCCTGAATTTTAAAGATGAAGGCAGAGAACTCGTCGCGGCAGGGGTCCACGGTCTCGCCGGTCAGGCTGTCCACGCGGGCCAGCGGGGTGGGGGTGAGCCGCAGGAAGTTCTCCAGAAAGGGCTCCACGCCGAAGTTGGTCAGAGCGGAACCAAAGAACACAGGGCTCAGCTCGCCGCGCAGCACTTTGTCGAGGTCAAATTCCTCGGCAGCGCCGTCCAACAGCTCGATCTCATCCACCAGCTGCTGGTGCAGATACGGGGTGAGCAGCTCGTCCAGTGCGGGATCGCCCAGCTCGGCCTCGGTCTCATCCACCTTCTTCACGCCGTTGGCGCGGCCATCGCTGGAAAATGCCAGCACCTTGCGGGTGTTGCGGTCGAACACGCCCTTGAACTCCTTGCCGCAGCCGATGGGCCAGTTCATGGGGTAGGTCTTGATGCCCAGGATCTCTTCGATGTTCTCCATCAGCTCAAAGGGGTCGCGGGCCTCGCGGTCCATCTTGTTGATGAAGGTGAAGATGGGGATATGGCGCAGGGTGCAGACCTTGAACAGCTTGATGGTCTGGGCCTCAACGCCCTTGGCGGCGTCGATGACCATGACGGCAGAGTCCGCCGCCATCAGGGTGCGGTAGGTATCCTCCGAGAAGTCCTGATGGCCCGGCGTGTCCAGGATGTTGACGCACTTGCCCGCATAGTTGAACTGCAGCACCGAGGAAGTCACGGAAATACCGCGCTGCTTCTCGATGTCCATCCAGTCGGAAACGGCGTGCTTTGCGCTCTGCTTGCCCTTGACGGAACCCGCCTGGTTGATGGCTCCACCGTACAGCAGCAGCTTTTCGGTCAGCGTGGTCTTGCCGGCGTCGGGGTGGCTGATGATCGCAAACGTCCGACGGCGCTCGATTTCTTCACGATTTGTCATAGATTTATAAGTCTCCCAATTTCAAGTCAGAGGGGTTTGTTTCGGGTCCTTTCTTCGTCACATGGGTCGTTCTCCATCAATAGGCCTGCCCTCTCAGGCGCTTTGCGCCCGCTCCGCCAAAGGGAGAGGCGGCATCGCATACGCGATGCCGAAGAGGGTCCGGCCGTCTAAAAATCAAACAGCATTTATTTTAGCAGAAATTCCACCTAGATGCAAGACTTTTCTCATTTTTTCAGAAGAAAGCAGGGCAGGGGTGCCGTTTCGGCCCAATTGGCGAAATCGCAGACGAGGACGGTGCAGCGCGTCAGGGGCAGTGTGCGCATCCAGTGCAGGATCTCCGTCTTCTCGTCCGACCCGATGACCCGGCCACTGTAAAGGATGGCGCTGAGCACCCCGCCGGGCCGCAGTGCGTCGAGGGCCGCTTCCAGCGCGGGGATGCTGCTCTCCGCGTGGGAAAAGACCGTGTGGTCTGCCCCCGGCAGCCAGCCGAAGTTGAACATCACGGCATCCGCCGTACCGGGCTGGACATCATGCAGCAGGTCTGCGTGGCTGCCGCAGTACAGCTCGGCGGAAAGCCCGTTCGCGGCCAGATTCCGTCGGGTGGAGGCAATGGCTTCGGGCTGGATGTCAAAGCCCAGCACCCGGCCCGTCCCGCCCGCCAGACGGCACAGAAACGCCGTATCTCCGCCGTTGCCGCAGGTGGCATCCACCAGCAGCTGCGGGTTTTGCAGCCGGGCCGCAAGGAAGTCCTGCACGAACTTCACAGCGGTCAGGTCCGGCGTCCGGCGGCGGCAGAGCCGCCCGGCCTCCTCCCGGAAGCCAAACTTCGCCCAGAACGCTTCCTCCCCCGGCGCAGCGGGCAGCGGGGCCGTGAAAACGGTGGCCGTCTCCCTGTCATATCCGCCAAAGCGGCGCAATATCTCTTTTAGCAGATAAGACCCATAGCCTTTCCGCCGCCATTCTGGTACAATGGTAAGGCAGGCAACGTCCGCCCCTGCCGCCGTCCGGGTCAGCTGACAGCAGCCCACCTCGGTCTTCTCTTTATACAATGCAAAGCCGCCGGGCCGTTCTTCCAGTTTCATACGCAGTCTCCTTTTCCCTTACAATACCAAGCTCCCGCGCCGCTGTCAAGGCCTGCGGCTACGACCTTATTTCACACATTCTTCACCCGCTCAGCGATTCGTTTTCACAATTGGCGGCTACAATAGAGCCAGTTCCAGAGAGGGACGGGCGAAGCGCCCCTCCCGAACCAGTCCCTTCGAGAAAGGAAGTTGTACCATGGAAAATGAAAACAAATGGGAATACGATTATTCCTCTGCAAATAGTTCGTCCGGCGATACCGGATACCCCAACGTCGGCTCCTCCGGCATGAACACCGCCAACACGGCGGGCACTTACAGCGACCCCGCCCCGGCCCGCCCGTCGGAAACTTCCACCGGCAATGGCGGCACTACGCCGCCCCCGGCAGGTCCGGAGCCGCAGGCCGCAGCCTCCAAGCCCCCGAAGAAGCGCCGCAAGCATAGCGGCGGCCGCATCGCCCGCAGCGCCGTTGCGCTGGTGCTGGCCGCAGCCATGGGCTTTGCAGGCGGCTTCGTGGGCGCACGGGTCGGCAATGCAGGCAACAAGGTCGTCATCCAGCAGGTGGAGCGCACCGACAGCAGCGCGGCCTCCGGCACCGCCGTCTCGTCCAGCGGCATGACTACTTCGCAGGTCTCCGAGATGGTCAGCCCCAGCGTCGTGGTCATCACCACCGAACAGGTCGTCTACTCGCAGTGGTCCTGGTACGGCCAGAATCAGGTCGAGTCCGGCGCAGGCAGCGGTGTCATCATCAGCTCGGACGGCTACATCCTCACCTGTGCGCACGTCGTCTCCGGTGCATCGCAGATCACCGTGACCATCGGGGATACCGACTACACCGCCACCGTGGTGGGCGAGGACGACACCAGCGATGTCGCTGTGCTGAAGATCGACGCCACCGGCCTGACCCCCGCCACCGTCGGCGACAGCGACAGCCTGTCGGTCGGCGACAGCGTTCTGGCCGTCGGCAACCCGCTGGGTGAGCTGGGCGGCACCGTCACCAGCGGCATCGTCAGCGCACTGAACCGCAGCGTGACCATCCAGGGCACCAGTTCCACCAACACCATGTCCCTGATCCAGATGGATGCCTCCGTCAGTCCCGGCAACTCCGGCGGCGGTCTGTTCAACATGAACGGTGAGCTCATCGGTCTGGTCAACGCCAAGTCCTCCAGCTCGGACGCGGAGGGTCTGGGCTTCGCCATCCCCATCAACGACGCCATTCAGGTGGCGCAGGACCTGCTGGAGAACGGCTATGTCTCCGGCCGGCCGTATATGGGCATCACCTACATTGCCGTGACTGATGCCCAGACGGCGGCCCAGTTCAACGTCAACGCCTACGGCGTCTATGTCGTGGACGTCGTGCAGGGCGGCCCCGCCGACAAGGCCGGTCTGAAGGTTGGGGACCGCATCGTCAGCATCGACGGCACCGAGATCGCCCAGAAAGACGACCTTGGCACCCTGATGCAGCAGCACACGGCCGGTGACACCCTTTCCATCACCGTTGCCCGCGACGGCCAGATGCAGACCGTCTCGCTGACGCTGGGCGAAAAGAATGCGTCGAACACCGCCGCACAGCGTTCGGCCAACAACTGAGCCATCCTCCGCCGCAAGGCGTTATCAGGATTTGATTCCTTTCTTCTTCAAAAATCCCCCGACTGGCGGTGACCCGCTGGCCGGGGGATTGCTGTTTATACCAAGCCGAAGATGGTCGCACTGACCGGGGCCAGGACCGCTTCGCCGCTCAGGATGCGGCTGTCGCCCCGCCACAGGCTGGACGAGGTGCCGTCGCTCAGCAGCTTCCAGCGTCCGTCGGGCAGCCGGATGGGCTGTTCCTGTTCGGTGGGGTTGTAGTAGACGCAGAGCGCGCCCCACCACGCCCCATCGCCGGGCAGGGCAGGTAGACGCCAGCCTACCAGCGGCTGTTCCAAATCAAAAAATGCAATGGCGTTGGGGCTGGCCCTGTCCACCGCGCCCAGCCGCGGGAAGGCATTCCGCAGCCCGATGAGGCCCCGGTAGTAGTCCACCAATCCATGGAACTGCTCGGCCCGCTTCCAGTCCAGCCGGTTCAGCGCCGGGGAGGAGCGGTAGCTGTTGCCCTGCCCCTTTTTGGTGCGGGCGAACTCTTCGCCCGCCTGCCAGAAGGGCAGGCCCATGCAGGTGAGGTAGATGCCTGCCGCCAGCCGGTTCTGGGCCAGGGCGGCACGGTCCACCGCGCCGAACTCCGGGCGCTCGTACCGCACTAGGAGCAGCTTATCCCACAGGGTGAAATTGTCGTGGGCGGACACATAGCTGACGATCTGCCCCGGCGTGTGGGGCGGAAACTTATCGCTGCGGCACCATGCCGCCACGGCCCCGCCGATGTCCCAGAAGCTGCCGGGCTTTCCCTCCACGTAGCCCGGCTCCCGCGCATTGAAGCAGCCGCCCTTGATGGCGTCGCGGGTGTCGTCGCAGAAGATGCCGATGCGGTCGTTCAGCATGGCCAGATTGTTCTTGTTCGCCTCGTACCGGTGCAGCGCACTGCTGCCGCCCTGCCACGGCTCGCCGTACATCAGGATGTCCCGCCCGCCGGGCAGCTTGTCCAGCTCGGCCCGCAGCAGGTTCATCGTCTCCACATCGTACAGGCCCATCAGGTCGAACCGGAAGCCGTCGATGTGGTACTCCTGCGCCCAGTAGAGTACCGAATCCAGAAAGTATTTCCGGGCCATGGGCCGCTCGCTGGCAAACTCGTTGCCGCAGCCGCTGCCGTTGGAAAGGCTGCCATCCTCGTTCTGGCGGAAATAATAGAGGGGGACCGCCCGGTTCAGCACGTTGTCGGAGCGGTACATGTGGTTGTACACCACATCCATCACCACACCGATGCCCGCCGCATGGAGGGCCTGGATCATCTGCTTGCACTCCCGCACCCGGACTTCGCCGCGGGCGGGGTCGGTGGAGTAGCTGCCCTCCGGGACGTTGTAGTTTGCGGGGTCGTAGCCCCAGTTGTACTGCCGGGTCAGCGGGCGGCTCTCGTCCACGCTGCCGAAATCAAAGATGGGCATGAGCTGGACATAGCGCACCCCCAGCCGCTTGAGGTAGTTCAGGCAGGTGGGGTGGACGCCGTCGCAGTTCAAGGTCGTGCCCTGCTGGGTAAAGGCCAGGAATTTGCCCCGCCACGCATTGCGCACCCCGCTGGCGGGGTCCTGTGAGAAATCCCGGACGCTGACCTCCCAGACGCTCCGCTTCGACGCCGGGATGACCGGCCGTTTGTCCTGCTTCCAGCCCGGCGGGTCGGTGCGGGCCAGATCCACGATCATGCTCCGCGCCCCGTTCACGCCCGCCGCGCGGGCATAGGGGTCAGCGGTGGTCACGCTGCCCCACTCGGTGGTCACGTTGAAATGATAATACTTCCCGTGCTGGTCGCCGGGCAGGTAAACGCCCCAGACGCCCTGCCCCCACGGGCTCAGCGGCAGACTGCCGATGCAGGCCCCGCCGTCGCCTTTCCGGTAAAGATCGACCCGGACCGACTGCGCCGTGGGTGCCCACAGCCGCAGGTGGGTGCCCGATGGGGAATACGCCGCGCCCAGCGGCCCCTGATAGCCGGTCTGACGGGCAAACTCCTCGCTTTCGAACCATGCTTTCCATTGTGCAGGCGTTTTCATTGACTCTCATCCTTTATCCTGACATTCCCGCCCTCGCCAGAGGCAGGCCTTTTGAAATTAGTGTACCCGGCTTGCGCGGATTTTGCAAGAGTTTCCTTGCAAATGGGGCTGCGGTACACTATACTGAAAGAAATGAACCGATCACGGAGGCGATGACATGGCATACACAGACGATTGGGAGACCCTGATGAATGGAGTCTTCGGGCCGGGCGGCAGATTCAAGGCCGCCCCCGGCACCCCCGCCGAACCCCGGCAGCAGCCAAACAGCACCCTGAACGACCTGAACGCGGCGCTTTTGGAACAGCAGAAGAAGCTGGACGCGATGCTCAAGGCCCAGTCGGCCCAGCTGAAGACGCAGGACACCGCCGCCGAGGCTGCGCTGGCCGACAGCCGCCGGATGCTGCGGGACATGGAGAACGACGGTCTGCTGGCCAAAGGCACCACCGAGGTGAAACCCGAACATCTGGGCAGCTTCGAGGGGCTGGCCGACGAAGTCCGGCAGACCGTGCTGGGGCAGGACGCCTTTGTGGACGCGGTCGTCCGCGCCATGCGCCGCCCCTTTGTGCTGGGCACCGAGCCGCCCGCCGCCCGGAACGTCATCCTGCTGAGCGGCGGCACCGGCACCGGGCGGCACTTCGCGCTGGAGGAGACCGCCCGCTGCATGGCTGCGCGGGGCCTGCTGCAAAACGATCAGATCGCCGCGCTCGACCTGGCGCTTTACGCGAACCCCGCTGCCGAAAAGCTCTTTTTGCAGGACCTCTACGCCGCGCTCCACGCCCCCGGCGAGATCGTGGTCTTTGAGCACTACGAGAGCTGCTGCCCCAGCTTTCTGAAGACGCTGTCCGACCTGGCCGTCCGGGGCAGCGCCCCGCTCTCCAACCGGTACATCGTCAACCGGGACGGCATTCTGGTGGACGCCGGAACGGCCTTGGCCCCCGGCGCGGTCAGCCGTCTCGACCCCTGCGGGAAGTACCTCATCTTCTTCTCGAACAAGGGCCGCGCCGCCATGGCGGACAAGTTTGGCGCAAGCATGGTCTCGGCGCTGGGCGACGTCTGCGAGACGACCGCTTACCAGCAGGCAGACCTTGCAGCCCTCGCCGCCCAGCAGCTGAACGCGCTGGCCCAGAAGGTCACGGCCCGGCTGGGCCTGACCCTCGCCGCCGGGGCCGATGTGCGGGACTACGTCGCTGCCCAGTGCACCCCCCAGAAGGGCGCAGCCGGGCTGTCCGGCTGCTGCGACCGCATCTTCCGCGCTCTGAGCGAATACTGCCTGCAAACGGACAAGCCGCTCACCGGCACCGTGACCCTGACCGCCGCACCGGAGGGCCTGCTCTTCCACTTGAACGACGCCGCCCCGGCCCCGCTGTTTGACCTGCTGCCCGCCGCCTACACCGGCGCGCTGGATGAGATCCGGGCCGAGATCTCGGAGCTGGTCGGTCTGGCCCCAGTCAAGGAATACGTGTTCGGTCTGGCCGACAATCTGCAGGTCCAGCAGCGCCGCGCCGCTGCGGGCATGAAGACAGCCAGCCTTTCGATGCACATGATCTTCACCGGCAACCCCGGCACCGGCAAGACCACCATCGCCCGGCTGGTGGCCAAGTACCTCAAGGCCATCGGGGCGCTCAAGGGCGGGCAGCTGGTGGAGGTGGGCCGCGGCGACCTCGTGGGCCGCTACACCGGCCACACCGCACCGCTGACCAACAGCGTCATCGAGAGCGCCCTCGGCGGCGTCCTCTTCATCGACGAGGCTTACAGCCTCTACCGCGGCGAGCAGGACAGCTTCGGCCTCGAAGCCATCGACACCCTCGTCAAAGGAATGGAAGACCACCGCGACGAGCTTGTGGTCATTCTGGCCGGATACACCAGAGAGATGGAGACCTTCCTCACCGCCAACAGCGGTCTGGCCAGCCGCTTCCCCAACAAGATCGAGTTCCCGGACTACACCGCCGACGAGCTGCTGCAGATCACCCACGTCCTTGCAAAAAACAAGGGCTACACCCTCTCGGAGGCCTGCGAGGAACCGCTGCGGAACTACTACGCCCGCTGTCAGGCCGCCGACGCCCGCACCGCCGGCAACGGCCGTCTGGCCCGCAACACCCTCGAAAAGGCCATCTTCCACCAGAGCCGTCGCCTCGTCGCCGAACCCGCCGCCGCGCTGGATGTGCTCCTGCCGAGCGATCTGGAACTGGACGAATAATTGCAGAACTACGCAAACCGCGGCTGTCCCTCCTGTTTTGTTTATTCTGTCTTTGCTTCTGCTTCCAGCAGCGCGCGCTTCACGCTGATGAGGCTCTGCGGGCTCACGGAGAAGCTGCGCAGGCCGAGTTTCAGGTACTGCACGGTGTTGGCCGGGTTGCCCACGGCCAGACCGCAGATGGTCACGGGGATCTGGCCTGCGTCCGCCGCCTCCACGACCATGGCGATGAGCTTTTTCATCGCGTGGCTGGCCGGGCGATAGTAGCGCTCGGCGATGGAGAGGTCGCGGTCCACGGCATGGGTGTACTGGATGAGGTCGTTCGTCTCAATGACGAAGAACTCACACCCGTGGGCCACGAATTCTTCCGCCGTCAGGCAGGCCGACGGCACACTGAGCATGACGCCGAAGGGCATCTTCTCGTTGAAGCGCTCCCCCCGCTCCCGCAGGTGCTGGCGGCAGTGCTCCACCAGCTTCATGGCTTCGTCCCAGTCTTCCAGATTGGTCACCATCGGGAACATCACCCGCAGCGGGCCGTCTGCCGCCGCACGGAACAGGGCACAGATCTGGGTCTCGAACTGATGGGGGCGGCGCAGGCTGCTGCGGATGCCCCGCAGGCCCAGCTTGGAGGACTCCGGCCCCTGATGGGCGTCGGCCATGGTGCGGTCTGCACCAAAATCAAAGGTGCGCACCGTGACCACCCCGCCCTTTGCCGCCGCTAGGCAGGAGTGATAGAACACATACTGCTCCTGCTCGTCCACCGGGCGGCCCGGCAGCATCATGTAACCGCTGCGCAGCAGACCTACGCCGGACGCGCCGGACTGCCGCGCCGTTTCGATGTCCTCCTGCCCGAAGCAGTTGGCCAGCAGCTCAAAAGGCTTGCCGTCCTTCGTCCGGCACGGCAGCGCGCAGACGCGGTTCATCTCCTCGTTCTCCCACTGCTTCTCGCAGATGCGGGACATCGCCTGCTGGCGGGTGACGGCATCCGGGTCGAGGATGCACTCGCCGTTGTCGGCATCCAGGATGGCCGTGCGGCCGTCGCAGTCGTTCAGAAAATCGCTGCCCACCTGCACGATGCCGGGGATGTGCATGGCCCGCGCAATGATGGCCGCATGGCTCTGCTTGTTGCCTTCTGCCGTGATGATGCCCAGGATCATTCCGGCGGGCACACTGAACAGGTCGCTCGGCATGAGCACCTCTGCCGCCAGGATGACGGGGTGGTCCAGCGCCAGCCAGACGCGGGGGCGGTTGGTCAGGATGTTCACCACGCGGCGGGCGGCATCAAGGATGTCCACGCTGCGCAGCTGCATATAGGCGTTGTCTTCCATCTGGGCCAGCTGGTCGGCATAGCGGCGGCCGGCCCGGTCTACGGCTTCGGCTGCGCCGACGCCCGCCTTGATCTGGAACCTGACTTCGTTCATGAAGCCCTCGTCCTCCAGCATCATACTCTGGAACAGGAAGATGGCCTGTTCGGTGGGGCCACTGCGCTCAGCCATCGAGTCCAGCTCGGCCTGTGCCGTCTTGACGGCCCGGTCCAGCAGCCGCTGTTCCCGGTCCGGGTTGAACGGCCCTGTGCCGAAGCTCTCGGTCCTGCGCTCCACACGGCTCACCTGCCCCAGCACCAGGCCGGACGAGGCGGCATATCCCTGATAGACTTTCATTCCTCCGTCACCTCCGTCGGGGCAGACGCAGTCAGCGTGCGGCAGACCAGCGCCTGCAGGAATGTATTGGGCAGCAGCGCTGCCCATGCGGCCTGCGCCGCGTTTCCGCTGCCCTCGAACAGCGGTTCAAACCCCTCGATGCGGGTGCGGTCACAGGTCTCCAGAAACGCCTTTGCCAGCGTCTCCACAGTGTAATACCGGGTGGGGTCCACGCCCACGTCCTCGGCGGCCGCTTCCAGCGGGGCCAGCTCTGCGTCCTGCATGTTGGCCAGCTTGAGCGCCAGGTCTGCCGTCAGTGTCACCGGGTACTTTGCCTTCACCGCCTTCTGCACGGCGTCGAACCGCTGCCGGAATGCGGCCGCGTCCTGTGCGGTCTGCTCGTTCTTCGCCACCGCATAGGCACAGCCGCGCAGCCGCCCGAAGGCCCGCAGGGTGTCGTAATAGCCCAGCTCGATGTTCCGTCTGGCGGTGTCCGGGTCAAAGTGGAGGATATCGCCCAGCTCCCAATAGCTGCGCACCATGGTGGTGGGCAGGCCGGTGCGGTTGGGCAGGGTGATGCCAACCCCTTCCAGATCGACACAGACCAGCTCCTCGGCCCCCATTTTCTGGGCCAGCCCTGTGGGCATGTTGTCGCGGTAGCCGCCGTCCAGAAACTGCACCCCGTCGATCTGTTTGGCCCGCAGCGCCGGGAAGCAGGCAGCCGAAGCCAGCAGGTAATCCTTCACCTTGCCTTTCGGGATCTCTTCCAGCGGCAGCTCACGGGGCTTCAGGCCCCGCTTTTCCACCGTGACGAGCCCGAACCGGATGGGCGAGGCGCGCAGCGCGTCCTCGTCCAGCACCCGCTCCACGATCTCTTCCAGCGGGGTGACATCCATGCCGCCCGCGCGCACCACGTCCCGCAGGAACTGGTGCAGCTCCGTCAGGTTCCGGGTCTCCTCCGGCAGCTCCATCACGTCCTGGCTGCGGATGCTGGTCCACATATCCCGTGCGGTCTCGTACAGGTCCAGCGCGAACATCGCGCCGTTCAGGCTGCCCACACTGGTGCCGGTGATGATCTGCGGGTTCCAGCCGAGTTCGGTCAGGGCACGCCAGACGCCCACCTGATAGCTGCCGCGGGCCCCGCCGCCGGCAAGCACCAGCGCCTTTCTGGGGGTATCGTTCTGCGCCATCCAATACGCCTCCTTGTCGTCCGATTCAAACCTGCAAAAAGTATACCATATTTTCGGAAAAATTTCTCCCTGTTTTTGGAACAAAAAGCGTGGTATAATTTAGTAAATTATGACTGTGAGGAGGACTGCATGAACTGCAACCAATGGATCTTTGATATGGACGGCACCCTGACCGACAGCATGACTGCGGTGTGGGAGAACGCCCCGCTGGCGCTGCTGCGCCGCTACGGCCGCACCCCAAGGGCCGACCTGCGCTCCACGCTCCTGAGCATGGGCATGGCGGACGGGGCGCAGTACCTCATCCGCGAATACGCGCTGCCCCTGCGGCCGGAAGACTATTTCGGCGTGATGCGCTCGGTCATCGCCGAGCTGTACGAGACCGTGGAGCTCAAGCCCGGTGTGCGGGAGCTGCTGGCCCGCCTCAGGGCCGAGGGTGCCCGGATGTGCATCTGCTCCAACACCTGGAGCGACCAGTGCAAAACGGTGCTCACCCGCCTGGGCGTGGACGACTGCTTCGAGTTTTACATCGAAGCCCAGGGCCCCCTGCACAAGAGCCGCCCGGACGTCTTTTTCGCAGCCTTACAGCACCTCGGCGGCACCGACCCGCACCGCTGCGCCGTCTGCGAGGATTCCCTCTACGCGGCCCGCACCGCCCACGACGCCGGCTTTTACGTCATCGGCATCGCCGACGCCGCCAGCGCCGCCGATGAACCCGCCCTCCGCCGCGTCAGCGACCAGTTCCTGACCCGGTGGGCGGAGTTGAAGTTCTGACAAAAAGAGGCCTTGCCCGTTGGACAAGACCTCTTTTCTATCGTTTATCGTTCCAAAAACTTCCGGAAGGCTGCCCTCACGGCAGCTTCGCGGCCGCGGGGGATGGGGACGCGGGCACCGCTGCGCATCCACAGCTCCCCCACGGACAGCTGCGACGCCGCCGCCAGGTTGACCACATAGGAGCGGTGGGGCTGCAAAAAGCGCCGGTCGGCCAGCAGCGGCTTTGCCACTTCGGAGAAGGGCACCCGCAGCGAGAGCGAGGCCACATCCTCGCCGTTGGCAAGGTGGAAATGCACCACATGGTGGGTGCATTCCAGATACTCGATGTCCGCAAAGGGGAGCGCCCGCAGGCCGGTCGCCGTCGTCACCGGGATGACGGGGCCGTACTCCGGCTCGGTGGCGCGGTCCAGCAGGGCGGTGAGCTGTTCGGGCCGGAAGGGGATCTGCAAATACTGCATCGCATCCACCCGGAACGCCTCGTAGGCGTAGGCAGGCGTGTGGGCCAGAAAGGCCAGCGGTGCCCGCACCCCGCGCTGCCGCAGCTGCGCCGCCGCCTGCAGACCTGCCGCCGGGTTTGCCGCTGTCAGCTCGATGAGATACAGCTCAAACCGGCTGCCCGCGTCCTCTTTCCGGAGCAGTGCCCCCGCGTCCTCCAGCTGTTCCACGATGCAGGCGTCGGCCCGGCGGGCATAATATTCAAGGCAGTGCCGCTGCACCCGCCCCCGCAGCACCGCATCCGGGCTGCAGACCGCAATGTGAAAGATCATGTTTTCAATTCCTTCCTCCTGCCCGGCCTTCCGGGCGCTTGCATTTTGCGCCGCACGGGAGTATAGTTACTATAAAATCAGAAAAGGAGACGCCGCCATGAATCAGCCCCTTGTCAGCATCATCCTGCCCGTGTACAACGCCCAGAACCATCTGGCCCGCTGCGTGGGCAGCATCTGCGCACAGACCTATTCCAACATCGAGATCATCATCCTGAACGACGGTTCCAAGGACCAGAGCCTGCCCGTCTGCGAAGAGTTCCGCGCCAAAGACCCCCGCATCGTGCTGGTGGACAAGGAAAACTCCGGCGTAGCGGACACCCGCAACCTGGGCCTGAAGCTGGCCGGCGGCAAGTATGTGCAGTTCGTGGACAGCGACGACTATCTCGACCCGGACTTCACGGCCGCTCTCGTGGCTGCGGCCGAGGAGCACACCGCCGACCTCGTCATCGCACCCTACAAAATGGTCATCCCGGCGGGCGCTTCCAAGCCCGAACAGGTGCTCGATAAGATCCAGGACGAGCTGGGCGTCATGAGCGTCGCCCGGCCCCCGGAGATGCGGGAGTACGGCTTTCTGCCCGCAGGCATTTACGACAAGGACACCTTCGCCCTCCGCCTGATGGACAAACCCGCCTCCTATTTTTACAGCGTGCTCTGGAACAAGCTCTACCGCCGCGACCTCCTGACCCGGAACGACATCCAGTTCGTCAGCGAGATGCACTGGGCCGAAGACCTCGTCTTCAACCTGCGGTATATCCAGTACGCCGAGACCTTCGTTTCCATCGGCAAGGCCGGTTATTACTACGTCCAGAACCCGCAGAGCATCTGCCACACCCAGGTCCACGTATCCACCGTGGTGCAGAACAAGCTGCAGGTGTTCCGCTATTACAAAGACCTCTACACCCGCCTGGGCATGTATGAGGAGGTGCGCCCCCAGCTGTACAAGTTTCTGGTGGACATCGCCGAGAGCACCTACCCCTCCGGCCCGTTCAAAAAGGCCATTGATGAGGCAAAAGCCTACTGGAAAGAGCACAAACCGGAACAGGAATGATAACAAAAATCGAGAGGCCGATGGCCTCTCGATTTTCGTTATGAGAGGTTACGCTCCGATGGCGGCGCACTTCTTGGCCAGCCAGTCGCGCTCTTCCTCGGTCAGGCGGGGAGCGAGCTTGGTGAAGACCTCGCGGTGGTAGGCGTTCAGCCACTCGATCTCGTCCTTGGTCAGGATGCCGGGCACCACAGGCGAGGTGGCGATGGGCACAAAGGTCAGCGGGCGGAAGGCCAGGAAGGTGCCGTACTGGTTGTCGGCCTTGTGGTAGCACTCCAGCTCGTTCTCGATGCGGATGCCGACGACGCCGCTCTCGTAGACGCCCGGCTCATCGGTGACGATCATGCCCGGCTGGAACACGGTGGTGTTGCGGCCGTTCAGAGCGTGGGGGCCTTCGTGGACATTGCCCACGAAGCTGACGCTGTGGCCGGTGCCGCAGCGGTAATTGATGAGGTGCTGCCACAGCGGCTCACGGGCGATGGTATCCAGCATGTGGCCGTCGCAGTAGTTCAGCCAGACGGCCTTGGCAATGTCGATATGGCACTGCAGCGTCCAGGTGTAGAACCGCTTTTCGTCCTCGGTCAGCTCGCCCAGCGGGTAGGTGCGGGTGATGTCGGTGGTGCCGTCCATGTAGGTCGCGCCGCTGTCCACCAGCAAAAAGCCCTTCTTTTCGAGCTTGGCGTGGTCTTCCTCGGTGGCGTGGTAGTGCATCATGGCCGCGTTGCCGCCGTAGGCTGCAATGGTGCCGAAGCTCTCCACGATGAACTTGTCCTGTGCCGAGCGGTACTTGTGGAGGATCTCGTCCACGGTCAGCTCCGTCAGCTCTTCGCCTGCGGCCAGACGCTCTTCCAGCTCCTTCTGGAACCGCACCATGGCCACGGCATCGCGCAGATGGGCCTCACGGTCGTGGTTCAGCTCGGTCTCGTTCTTCACGCCCTTCATCGGCAGCAGGGGGTCGGCCTCGTCCTTGACGGTCAGGGCCGGGTTGTTGTTCAGCGTCTCGTAGACCGCATAGTTGACGGAAGCCGGGTCGGCCAGAACGGTCTGGGCCTCGGTCTCTGCGGCCAGGAAGGTGAGGATGTCGTCATATTCGGCGATCTCGACGCCGTTCTCCTTCAGCTCAGCAGCGGCCTCCGCGCCCAGACGACGGGTGTTGATGAAGAGGACGGCACGGTCCCCGGTCACATAGCAGTAGGCCATGGCGTAGGGAGTGCACTGGATGTCCATCGCGCGGAGGTTCAGCAGCCAGGCCAGGTTGTCCAGCTTGCCCACCAGCTGGGCCGTGCAGCCCAGCTCCTTGAGCTTGGCCCGCAGCTGCTCCAGCTTCTCGGCGGGGGCAAAGCCCGCATACTCCTTGCTCAGGAGCCAGGCCGGGGTCTCCGGCAGGGCAGGGCGGCCTTCGGTCCACAGCTCATCTTCCAGATTCAGGGTCTTGATGGTGCCATGCTTGGCGTCCAGCGCTTTCTGTACGCTGCGCACCAGCTGGCAGGAAGCGGTCAGGCCGCACAGGCCCAGCACACCGCCTTCCGGCAGGGCATCGGCGCAGTACTGCTCCACGGTGGGCACACCCGGCTCGCCCATCCGTTCCAGCTCGATCTCGGTGCCCGCGATCTCCTTTTCGGCCTGCACAAAATAGCGGCCGTCGGCCCACAGGGCGCTCTTGTCTCTGGTCACGACGAAGTTCGAGTTCTCGCCGTGGAAGCCGGAGAAATAGGTCAGGGAGGTGTAGTGGTCGGGCAGATACTCGCTGGAGTGCGGGTCGCCCACTGGGATGAGGTAGAGGTCCACGCCATTGGCGTCCATGGCGGCGCGCAGCGCAGCCAGACGCTCAGGGACTGTATTCATGCTCATGATAAAAGCCTTCTTTCTTGCACTTGCCGGAAAAACGTCCGGCGGCGGTTCTCGCTGGCTCCTATTGTATCATTCCGGCGCACGGATTGCAATTGCCCCGGCCGTTTTACTCCAACGGGGTGAAACGGCGCTTATTCGTCCTCCGTCTTTGATTTCAGATCCAGCTCCGGCATCAGCTCCTCGCTGATGATGGTGAGCATCTGTTCCATTTTGTCCACGTCCTCGGCGGGGAAGCGCTCCCGCACACGCTCGACCACGGTGTGCAGGTAGGAATAGCTGATGTTGTAGTACTCGAAATACTTCTGGGTGGGGCGCAGGTGGTACTCGCGCCGGTCCTTGGCGGACTGGATCTTTTCCACGTAGCCCTTGCGCATCAGGCTGCCGATCTTATACGCCGCGTTGGGGGTAGAGATCTTCATCATCCGCGAGAACTCCGCAATGGTGGGCTCGCCCATGGCCATGATGCCCTCCATGCAGAAGGACTCCACCGTGGTCAGGGTCGCCTCGCGGGTGGCAAAGCGCTGAAACACGTTCTGATAGAAGTGCAGCTTGAATTTTGTGTAAACGTCGTTGAATGCTTTTTCCAGCATGGTGCGGCTCCTTCCGATCGCTCAATTTCCTTTAGTATACCATGTTTTTCCCCAGAAGCAACGGAATTTTTCCGTTTTGAAACAAAGGGCCCCCCAGCCCATGCAGGCCGGGAGGTCCTTTGCGTTAAGGGGGACGCTCACTGCGTCGGGGATGTTCCGATCGTGCCGAGGAGCTTTTTGAGCCGGAGCCATGCGCCGAAGACGTCCATCTTGGTGACATAATGGTCCGGGTCAAAGAAGGACGCATCCTTCTTGTCGGCCGCATCCATCAGGCCGTTCTGGACCGCCCAGCGGGTGGCCTTTTGCAGCTCGATCTCTTCGGCGGGGATATCGCCGTAAAGGGTGGGCAGAGCCACCTCCGGTTTGCCTGCGGTCTCCCACAGGAGCAGCGCCAGCGCACGGCGGTCGGTCGGCACCGGCACACCCTGGGGCAGCGCATTGGCGAGGTAGAGGTCTACGCCCAGGTTCACGCCCTGCCACACCACGATGCCTGCGGCTGCGCCGCCCACCGCGATGGTCGCCGCCGTTGCCAGCGGAGAGGGCGCTGCGTCCTCGATGATCTCCGCCGAGCGGTACTGCGCCCGGATGGTCACATCCTCGGCGGGCATCTTGAAGGTCATGGCCTCGGCCCGGTAATCGACGTTGATGTCGCCGCTGAGCTTGCTCGACGAAATGCTCCACAGGTCAAACGTCATGCCGTCCGGAATGTCGTTCTGGTCCAGCACCACGGTCAGGGTGTCGTTCTCCTTGGCGGAAACGGACGTCTTGCCGTCGATCGTGCCGCCGATGACGGTCACGGTGTAGGTGGTGGGCTCCGGTTTCGGCGTCGGTTCGGGTTCCGGTTCCGGTTTCGGTTCCGGCTTCGGTTCCGGCTCCGGTTCCGGTTTCGGTTCGGGTTTCGGTTCGGGTTTCGGTTCAGGTTTCGGCTCCGGTTTCGGTTCCGGTTTCGGTTCGGGTTCCGGCTTGGTGATGAGCTCGCCGTTCAGCACCACGTCATCGTCCGGCATGGTAAAGGTCACGGTCTTCTTGTCGACGCCGTAGCTGCTTTCTGCGATGGGCTGGCCGTTCAGGCTGAAAATCTCGGTGTCGGCAGTGATGGTCACTTCCTTCGTCGTGGCATTGCTGGTCACGACGTAGGGGGCCCAATTCGCAGACACACCGTTGACTTTCTCGATCTTGGCTTTGGGGGAGGCTGCATCCCAAGTGATGTTGTGGCCACCTGTTACGTTGATTAGAGTTGCATTGCCGTTGAACACGCCGCCGGTCACGGTGCCGCTGTTTGTCACACTGCCCGCGAAGGTGCCGTTCTTTATGGTGCCGTTGTTTGTCACACTGCACGTTTCCTGGAAGATGCCACCAGAGATTATTCCTCCGGCGTTGTTTGTTACTTTTCCATTGAAGGTGCCGCCGGTAATTTCCGCACCCGATTCAATCACAATCGCACACGCCACAGCCGAATCGGCCGATGTTGTCTTGGTAGTGTCTTGGGGATTGGCCAAACTGAAATCATACGTTCCACTCGTCAGAGTCAGTGTGCCGTTACTGTACTCCCAGCCGTTGCCCTTGCAGGGGGTGGTGCCGCCGTTGGAATCCTTCGGGTAACCATTCTTCATGACGAGGTCGGTGCTGGTGATTGCTCCGTTCAGCACCACGCCATCGCCCAGCATGCCCAGCCTGGTGAATTTCACGGTCTTCTTGTCGGTTGTATCGGGGTAGCTGCTGTCGTAGGGGCTCCCGTCGATGGGGTAGCCGTTCAGGCTGAATATCTCGGTGTCGGCGGTGATGATTACTTCATTCGTCGTAGCATAGCTGGTCACGACGACGTAGGGCTTCCAATCCGCAGACACACCGTTGACTTCCGTGATCTTGGCACCGGAGGCCACAGTGATGGAGAGGAGACCTGTTACCCCGCCCAAACCTGTTTTGCCGTTGAACACGCCGCCGTATATCCAGCCCTCCTTATTCTCCACACTGCCCGCGAAGATTCCACCAAGGATTGTTCCGTCGTTGTTTGTCACTTTTCCATTGAAGGTTCCGTTATAGATCTTTCCGTGGCTGTTTTCCACTGTTCCATTGAAGGTGCCTTTCTCGATGTAGCCGTCGTTCACCACGAGTTTTTCAAAGGTGCCGCCGGTAATTATCGCACTCTTCGAATCCAATAGAATCTTGCACTTCACAGGCTCTGTGGAGCTGAAATCAAACGTTCCACTCGTCAGAGTCAGTGTCTCGGTGCTGTTATCGTAACTCCAGCCCTTGCCGTTGGAGCCGATCGGGTAGCCGTTCTCCATGACGAGTTCGCCGGTGCTCAGCACCACGTTCTCGTCCGGCATGGTAAAGGTCACGGTCTTCTTGTCGTTTGGTTTGGGGTAGCTGCTGGTGTAGGGGCTCCCGTCGATGGGGTAGCCGTTCAGGCTGTAGATGTCAGTGTCGGCGGTGATGGTCACAACCTTCGTCTTGGCCTCGTCAGTCACGACGACGTAGGGGGCCCAATCCGCAGACACATCGTTGACTTCCGTGATCTTGGCTTTGGAGGAGGCTTTATCCCAGGTGATGGAGTAGCCATCTGGTACGTCGGTTAGAGTTGCATTACGGTTGAACACGCCGCCGTATATGTCACACTTATTTTCCACACTACCCGCGAAGGTGCCGCCAGTGATCTCGCCCCAGTTTGTCACACTGCCCGTGCTTTGGAAGGTTCCGCCAGAGATTTTTCCGGCGCTGTTGTACACTGTTCCATTGAAGATGCCTTTGGTGATCGTTGCGGCGATGATTTTCACTGCCCCATTGAAGGTGCCGCCGGTAATTGTCGCATACGATTGAATCGCACACTTCACAGGCTCTGTGGTACTGAGATCAAACGTTCCAGCACTCAGATGCAGTGTGCCCTTGTAATTACTGTACTCCCAATTGTTGCCACTGCAAAAGTCTTGTCCGCCGTTGGAGCCGACCGGATAGCCGTCCGAGCCGATGACGAGTTCGCCGGTGCTGAGCACCACGTTCTCGTTCGGCATGGTAAAGGTCACGGCCTTCTTGTCGTTTTTATTGGGGTAGCTGCTGTTGTAGTCCGTGCCGATGCGCTTGCCGTTCAGGCTGTAGATCTTGGTGCTGGCGGTGATGGTCACGGTGGTGCCTGCGTAGACGTAGGGGGCCCAATTCGCAGCCACACCGTTGACTTCCTTGATCTCGGCTTTGGGGTTGGCTTTGGAGGAGGCCGCATCCCAAGTGATGTTGTGGCCACCTGTTACGTTGGTTAGAGTTGCATTGCCGTTGAACACGCCACCGTATATGTCCCACATATTTTGCACACTGCCCGCGAAGGTGCCGCCAGAGATCGTTCCGCCGGAGTAGTTTTTCACTGTTCCTTCAAAGGTGCCGTCCTTGATGTTGCCGTAGTTTGTCACTTCTCCATTGAAGGTGCCGTTGCCATTGATGGTGCCGTAGTTTGTCACACTGCTCGTGCTCTGGAAGGTACCACCGCTGATGGTGTTGTTGTTTGTCACTGTTCCATTGAAGGTTCCGTTGCCGGTGATGGTGCCTTTGTTTTCCACACTGCCCGTGCTCTGGAAGGTTCCACCAGAGATTTTTCCGGTGGGGTCGTTTGTCACGGTTCCATTAAAGATGCCGCCAGAGATCGTTTCGGTGAGGTTGTACACTGCCCCATTGAAGGTGCCGCCGGTGATTATCGCAAACGAATGAATCTCGCACTTCACAGGCTCTGTGGTACTGAGATCAAACGTTCCACCATTCAGACACAGTATGCGGCTTTTGCTATAGTACTCCCAGTCGTTGCCGTTGCCGCCGCCGTTGCAATCTTTGCTGCCGCCCTCGGAGCCGACCGGGTAGCCGTCCGAGCCGATGACGAGGTCTTGGGTGGAGCCTGCTGCAAAGGCCCCCAGGGGGAGCACGGAGAGCACCATGCTCAGTGCCAGGATCAGGCTGAGAATGCGTTTTTTCATCGGGGTCGTCCTCCTTTTCTGCCAAAGGCCGCACGGTCGTTCGTTTCTGGGTCCATCATACCACAGAAACAACCGGAATGGAAGCAAAGCCGCGTGAAACACCCTGAAAACTGCGTGAATGACGATTTTTGCCCCTTGACAGGGCCAAAAACGCCGTTGCGTCAATCTGCTTTGGCCGTTCGCAGCCGGATGACGTTCAGCACCACCAGCTCCAGCACGATGGCCACGGCCAGCAGCACCAGCGAGGTGAGCAGGCTGGCGCTGGCGCCCAGGAACATCTGGCTCAGGCCGGTGACGACATAGCACACCGCCGAGATGACCGCCGCCGTGATGGCATAGGGCAGCTGGGTGGACACATGGTTCACATGGCTGCAATGAGCACCGGCGGACGCCATGATGGAGGTGTCCGAGATGGGGGAGCAGTGGTCGCCGCACACTGCGCCGGACAGGCAGGCCGCAATGGAGATGACCAGCATCTCCCCCTGCGGGAACGCATGGCAGACGATGGGGATGAGGATGGAGAAGGTGCCCCAGGACGTGCCGGTGGCAAAGGCCAGGAACACCGCCACCAGAAAGATGATGGTCGGCAGCAGATATTGCAGCGCAGCCGCCGAGCCGTTGAGCAGGTTGGCCACGTAATACTTGGCACCCAGCAGGTTGGTCATGCCGGAAAGGGTCCACGCCAGCGTCAGGATGAGCATGGGGCTGACCATGGCCTTGAAGCCCTCCGGGATGCAGGCCGCGAAGTCCTGAAAGGTCATCACGCCGCGCACCCGGTAGAACACGAAGGTGAACAGCAGCGCGATGCTGCTGCCCATCACCAGGCCCGCCGAGGCGTTGCAGTCGGAGAAGGCGGTGATGAAGTCCACGCCTTCAAAGAAGCCGCCGGTGTAGATGAGGCCGAAGATGCAGGCCGCAATGAGCACCAGCACCGGCAAAATCAGGTCGATGACATGGCCGCAGGCTGCGGTGCCGTCGTCCACATCGTCGCCGTAGGGGCGGTCTTCGGTGGTGAAGAGGTCGCCCTTCAGCGCGTTGTCCTCGTTGAGCTTCATGGGGCCGTAGTCGGTGCCCGTGAAGATGAGGAAGAGGATCATGATGAGGGTCAGCAGGGCGTAGTAGTTATACGGAATGGTGCGCAGGAACATGGTAAAGCCGTTGATGCCCGAACCTTCCGGCACCGAGGAGGTGACGGCCGCCGCCCAGCTGGACACCGGCGCGATGATGCAGACCGGGGCCGCCGTGGCGTCGATGAGGTAGGCCAGCTTTGCGCGGGAGACCTTCTGCCGGTCGGTCACAGGCCGCATGACGGAGCCTACGGTCAGGCAGTTGAAGTAGTCGTCCACAAAGATGAGCACACCCAGAACAAGGGTCATGAACTGCGCCCCCGCGCGGGTGTGGATGTGGGTGGACGCCCAGCGGCCAAAGGCTGCGCTGCCGCCCGCCTTGTTCATCAGGGCCACCAGGATGCCCAGCATGACCAGAAAGACCAGAATGCCCACGTTGCTGGAGTCGGACAGCTTGGCGACCATGCCGCCGTCTTCGTTGAAGAACAGGGTGTTCAGGGCCAGTTCCAGGTTGCCGTTGGCAAAGAGCAGCGCACCCGTCGCGATGCCCACCAGCAGCGAGGTGTAGACCTCCTTGGTGTTCAGGGCCAGCACGATGGCCACCACCGGCGGCAGCAGGGAGAGCGCCGTGCTGTACACGGCGCAGGTGTAGGTAGACGGGTCGGCAATGGTGCCGGGGGTTGCCGCCGTGCACCACAGCAGCAGAGCGAACACCAGCACGGCACCCGCCCACGAAAGATTGACTTTTTTCATAAGATCTGATTCCTCTTTTGATTTTTTGCCTCAGCGCGGGGCAGACTATCCCCAACCAGACAGGGAAGGGGGTGTTTGCCGCGCCGGATTATAAAGCGCTGTACTTTGAACTGTTCCGCGCCAGCGAACAGGCCGCCCGCCTCCTCCACGAGGCCCAGCAGCGGGCCGAAGAACAGGTGATGGCGGAGGATGAACCGCCGCTGCGGTTGGAAGAACCGCTCCGTCCCCACTCAAGAGAGGGTGCCTCCCGAAAACCGTGAAGCGAAACGGAAACGCGGCATGTAGTACAACCTCTCAGTCATCGCTTCGCGATGCCAGCTCCCCTGGTAGGGGAGCCACTGGCGAGAAGGCGAAGTTTGCGGAATGCCAAGGGCTCCCCTACCAGGGGAGCTGTCGAGCCGTAGGCGAGACTGAGAGGTTGTACGAAGGATCGCCTTACCCCTTCTTGCTCTCCGCCTTCGCCGCGAACTTCGCGTCATTGACGACGAAGCGCTCATGCACGCCGCCGCCCACGGGGCCTTTTTCGTCGTGCAGCGAGACCTTGAACACCAGCTTCCGGCCTTCCACGGCGGTCAGCTCGCTCTCACAGGTCACGGTCATGCCCACGGGGGTGGGGGCGGTGTGCTCCAGCTCCAGCTTCGTGCCCACCGAGCCGCAGCCCTCGTCCAGCTCGGACGCGACGCTCATCCAGCAGGTCTTTTCGGCCAGTGCCACCAGTGCGGGCGTTGCGAACACGTCCAGTGTGCCGCTGCCCATGGTCTTTGCGGTGTTTTCGTTCGTCACGAGCTGGCTCTGCTCGCCGTGGATGCCAATAGTCAACATAAAAAAACTTCCTTTCCAGAATCGCCTTGCGGCAGTAAATTTCCGACCTCCTGATAGGATACCACATTTTCCGCGTCGATGCACCTGTTTTTGGTGGATTTCTGCATTTTCCTCTTTCCTGTCAGCCCAAAACGCGTTATGATAGGGCAAAATGGGGGAGGGTACGCCTATGAACGACTTCTGGAAATCCTACGATATCACCGCGCTGGAGTACGGAGTGAATTATCAGTGTTACCCACTGTATGGAAGAATCCATCTCACCGAACTGGCGCTTTCACTGATCTTCATCCTGAGTGCTGCGCTCTGGTACAGGCACAGCGGGCCAAAACAGCGGCGGCGCATCCTGGTGGGGGTCACGGTGCTTCTGCTTCTTGACGAAGCGGCCCTTCTGCTCGGCATGGCCCTGACTGGCCAGTGGAATTGGAGCTATCTCCCGCTCCACCTATGCAGCATCCATGTTTTCGTCTGCCTGTACAACACCCTGTTCGACCAGAACTGGTGCAAAGAGGAACTTTACGCCCTCTGCATCCCCGGCGCGGCGCTGGCCCTGCTCTGCCCAAGCTGGTTGGATGTGCCTTCATGGTGGACGCTCATCAACTTGCACTCGGTCTCCATCCACGCCCTGCTGGTGCTTTACCCGGTCCTTCTCGTTGTGGGCGGCTACCGCCCCAGCCCCCGCCGGGTGCCGCAGGTACTGGCTTTCCTGTTCGGCACCGCCTTGCCCATCTATTTTCTCAACAAGTCTCTGTACACGAACTTCTATTTCCTGAACAACCCAACCGCCAACGTCATTACCTGTGCCTTCACGAGATTTCTGGGCGAACAGTATTATATACTCGGCTTCCTGCCCGCCATCGCTGCGGCACTGGCGGTGATGTATCTGCCATGGGCAGCAAAAAACTTCACCGAAAATCGACGAAAACATTGACACTTTTTCCGCGCTCAAAACGCACCCTTTTTGCAGATTGAAATCGCAGTTTTCTTGCGTATTGGGGTATTTTTTTACAATTTCGAGGTTCTGCTCAAAATCTTTGCAAAAAAACTTGACAGGGCCTCTTCTGCGTGATACTATGAACACATGAACAAACGTTCACATGAATGTGCCGCGAAAGGAGAGACTGCCATGAACGACCCCAACGACGCTCTGCCCGCCGCACAGCCGGGGCCTCTTGTGATGCCGGACGACGAAGTGCTGTATGAGCTGGCCGACCTGTTCCGGGTGTTCGGCGACTCCTCCCGCATCAAGATCCTGTATGCGCTCCACGACAGCGAGCTGTGTGTGCAGGACCTCGCGAATGCGGTGCAGCTGAGCCAGTCTGCGGTGAGCCACCAGCTCCGGGTGCTGAAGGACTCGAAGCTCGTGCGGTTCCGCCGGGACGGAAAGACCGTTTACTACGCACTGGACGATGACCATGTGCGCAGCATCCTCTCCATGGGGATGGACCATATCGAAGAATAACCGAAAGGCAGGTACTTATTATGAAAAAGAGCTACAAGATCGAAGTCGATTGCGCAAACTGCGCCCAGAAGATGGAAGACGCCGCCAACACCGTGGCCGGTGTGGCAAATGCGACCGTCAGCTTCATGACCCAGAAGATGAAGGTGGAGTTCGCAGAGGGCGCAGACCCCCACGACACCATGGTGAACGTTCTGGCCGCCTGCAAAAAGGTCGAGGACGACTGCGAGATCTTTGATATCTGAGCAGCGCATCCGATGAGAACGGCTCCTCCTGCGGGGGAGCCGTTTCCTTCCCCGGCGATTTCCTGTTGAAAGAAAAGCCAGTTTTCAACACTTTCCACCGGGTTTTCAACATCTTTTGCGGAAAAGTTTGAAAACAAACGCGAAAAAGTCAGATTTCTTCGGGAAAACCTCGTGGAAAACATGGGGGAAAACGTGGAAAAGTTTCTTTTCCGGGGAAAACCTGTTGAAACCGCCCCCAGCCATCCGTCAAAAGGAGAGTTTCGTATGACCAAAAAGCAGAAAAAGGTACTGTATCAGATCATCGCAGCGGTCATCCTGATCGTGATCCTGAAGCTCCTGCCCGCATTCCCCACCCCGGTGGAGCTGGTGCTCTACCTCATCCCGTACCTCGTGGTGGGCTGGGATGTCCTGCGCAAGGCGCTCAAGGGCATCAAGAACCGCCAGCCGTTCGACGAGTGCTTCCTGATGGCCGTTGCCACCGTGGGCGCGTTCGCGCTGGGCGACTATGTCGAGGGCTGCGCCGTCATCCTCTTTTACCAGATCGGCGAGCTGTTCCAGAGCGTGGCCGTCGGCAAGAGCCGCCAGAGCATCTCCAGCCTGATGGACATCCGCCCCGACTACGCCAACATCGAGGACGCAGACGGCAAGCTGGAACAGGTGGACCCCGATGATGTCGAAGTCGGCACCGTGATCGTGGTCCAGCCCGGCGAGCGTGTGCCCATCGACGGCGTGATCGTGGAGGGCACTTCAGCCCTGAACACCGCGGCCCTGACCGGCGAGAGCCTGCCCCGCGATGTGCAGACCGGCGATGAGGTCATCAGCGGCTGTGTGAACATGACCGGCCTGCTCAAGGTGCGCACCAGCAAGGAATTTGGCGAGTCCACGGTCTCTAAGATCCTCGACCTGGTGGAAAATTCCAGCATGAAGAAGGCCCGCACCGAGAACTTCATCACCCGTTTTGCCCGCGTGTACACCCCCGCCGTCTGCTACAGCGCACTGGCTCTGGCGTTCATCCCGCCGGTGGTCCTGCTGCTGATGGGCCAGCCCGCCCGCTTCGGCGACTGGGTCTATCGCGCCCTGACCTTCCTCGTCATCTCCTGCCCCTGCGCTCTGGTCATCTCCATCCCGCTGAGCTTCTTCGGCGGCATCGGCGGTGCCAGCGCCTGCGGCATCCTCGTCAAAGGCTCCACCTATCTGGAAGAGCTGGCCCGCACCGGGATCGTGGTCTTTGATAAGACCGGCACCCTGACCCAGGGCACCTTCAAGGTCGTGGGCGTCCACCCCGAACACGGTGTCACCGAAGACGCCCTCGTGGAGGCCGCCGCCCTGGCCGAGAGCTGGTCCAAACACCCCATCTCCCTGAGCATCAAGGCCGCTTACGGCAGGGACATCGACGCCAGCCGCGTCACCGATGTCCAGGAACTTGGCGGCCACGGCGTGACAGCAAAGGTGGACGGCAAAACCGTTGCCGCCGGCAATGCCCGCCTGATGGCAAAACTGGGCCTCACCGCCCCCGAAGTGACCGAGCCGGGCACCCTCGTGCATGTGGCCATCGAGGGGCAGTACGCCGGTTATCTGCTCATCGCGGACGTGGTCAAGCCCCACAGCGCGCAGGCCATCCGGAGCCTGAAGTCCGCAGGCGTCCGCAAGACCGTGATGCTGACCGGCGACGCCGAGCCTGTAGCCAGAGCGGTCGCCAATCAGCTGGGTCTGGACGAATACCATGCCGGTCTGCTGCCCGGCGACAAGGTGGACCAGATCGAAACGCTCCTCTCCGCCAAAGGCCCGAAAGAGAACCTCGCCTTCGTGGGCGACGGCATCAACGACGCGCCCGTCCTGTCCCGCGCCGACCTCGGCATCGCCATGGGTGCGCTGGGCTCGGACGCCGCCATTGAGGCCGCGGACATCGTCCTGATGGACGACGACCCGGCCAAGATCGCGCTGGCCATGCGCATCGCCCGCCGCACCCTCCGCATCGTCTACGAGAACATCGTCTTCGCGCTGGCCATCAAGTTTGCCTGCCTGATCCTCGGCGCTTTGGGTCTGGCAAGCATGTGGACCGCCATCTTCGCCGACGTCGGCGTCATGGTGCTGGCCGTCCTCAACGCCACCCGCGCCCTCTACACCAAAGACCTTGCCCGGAAGAACGAGCAGTGACCCACAACACACGAACACCCCCGCCGGGAATTTTTCGGCGGGGGTGTTTTTGTGCGCAAAATCTTTTTCCCGAAACAACTTACAATGCCGGGAGATCCTGTTATACTACTAATCTAGGAGGTTAGTGGAAATGTATACGGTCAAATCAGATCCTCATTCTTCCGGCGAGGTGTGGCGGGCGCTCCGGGCAGCTGCGCCCCAGACGGTGCCGGTGTTTGCCGGTTATCTCGTGCTGGGCATGGGGTATGGCATCTACGTTCAATCTCTGGGCCTGTCGGTCTGGATGCCCATGCTGATGGGCACCGTCGTCTACGGCGGCTCGCTGGAATTCGTGCTGGCAAGCCTGCTGCTGGGGGCGTTCGCGCCGCTGTCAGCCTTTCTGATGGCCCTGATGATTCAGGCGCGGCACCTGTTCTACGGCCTTGCTATGCTGGAACGCTACAAGGGCTATGGCCTGCGCAGCGTTTACATGATCTACGCCATGAGCGACGAGACCTTTTCCATCACCTGCTCGGCCGAGCCGCCGGAAGGGGTGGACCGGGGCTGGTTCATGTTCTTCATCACTCTGCTGGATCAGCTCTATTGGGTGGCCAGCGCCGGGCTGGGCGCGGTGGTCGGCTCGGTCCTGCCCTTCAGCACAGAGGGCGTGGATTTCGTGATGACGGCCATGTTCGTGGTCATCTTCCTGAACCAGTGGGAAAAAGAAAAGCAGCACGTCAGCGCCCTCATCGGGCTGCTGGTGCCGCTGGTCTGCCTGGTGCTCTTCGAGGCAGGCAGCTTCCTGCTGCCCGCCATGGCCTGCATCCTGGTGCTACTGGTGGCCCTGCGCAGGCCCATTGAGTCCATTGAGGCAAAGCACGGCGAAACGGAGGTGCCGAAATGACCGCACTGCAAATGGGCATCACGATCGCGGTGTGCACCGCTGCCACCATGCTCACTCGCTTTCTGCCGTTTCTGATCTTCTCCTCCAAGGACCAGCAGCCGCCGGAGGTGGTGCGGTATCTGGGCCGCGTTCTGCCCGCCGCCATCTTCGGAATGCTCATCGTCTACTGCCTCAAGAGCGTGACGCCCTTTGCGGGCAGCCGCGGCATCCCGGAGGCCCTCGCCATCGCCGTGACCATCGCCCTCCACAAATGGAAGCACCAGACCCTTGTTTCCATCGCCGGCGGCACGGTCTGCTATGTGCTGCTGGTGCAGCTGGTGTTCGTATAAAAAACACCCTCTCCGTCTCGCATTCGCTCGCCCTTCGGGAGAAATGGCATTGCAAAGCACTGACGGAGAGGGTTCTTATTTTCAATGATAAAATGTATCAAAATTGACCTGCCGATAGAACCGCTGCTGGAGCTGGTCGAAGCTCTCACAGTTCTGGGCCAGCAGCCACATCACCTTTGTGACGACGGCCTCAATGGTCATGTCGTGGGCTTCTAGGAAGCGGAAACGGTTCCGGACCCGCTTGCCGACCTCGTAAATGCCCACATCACTGCCCTCGTAGGTGACCTGTGTGGTTAAGATCAGGATCTTGCGGGTCTTGTCGTAATCGCCCAGATTCTCTGCAAAAGCGTCCATGAGCCGCTGCGGGATGCCGCCTACGCCGAAGCTTTCCACGATGACGCAGTCGTATTGTTGAAAAATGGCTGGGATGAGTTCCGGGCCAAGGCCGGGCGTCAGCTTGAGCAGAAAGACCTTCGGGTTCAGCGCCCGGCCAAACTCCACCGGGCCGGTGGGCCAAGGCGAGGGGATATACCGCACCAGCCGGTCGCCCTGCACCAGCGCCAACGCCGGGAAGTTGACCGACGCAAAGGCATCGTAGCTGATGGTCTTGTTCTTCTTGGCGCGGGTGCCCGCGATGACATGCCCGCCGAACACCACCATCACGCCCCGGCTGCCGGGGTCCAGCGCGCAGATGACGCTGTCGCGCAGGTTTTTCTTCGCATCGGTGATCTCGTTGGAGATGGGCTGCTGCGCACCGGTGAGGATGATCGGCTTGTCCGCATTCTGGATAAGGTAGGACAGCGCCGCCGCCGAATAGGCCAGCGTATCGGTGCCGTGGCAGATGATGAAGCCATCATAGAGCGCATAATTCTCCTGCACGGCCCGCGCCATCAGCAGCCAGTGTTCGGGGCCGAGGTCTGTGCTGTCGATGCTGCACAGCGCCAGCGTCTCCGGGCAGCACAGCTCGTTCAGTTCCGGCAGATGGGCCAGCAGTTCCTCGCTGGTCAGAACGGGCCGCAGCCCCTGTGCGGTGCGCACACTGGCGATGGTGCCGCCGGTGGTGATAAAAAGCAAACGCTGCTTGGACATGTTCGGTGCCTCCCTGGGTCAAATTCAGTCGATTCAGTATAACACACTCGGCCCCGGATGAAAAGTGTGCAGTTTTGAGACCTGGTCACAGATTTTTGCGGGAAAAGGTGTATACTAGAAGAAAAACTTCAGGAGGCTTCCCATGCCCAACATCGTCATCATCGGTTCCGGCCCGGCCGGCGTGTCGGCCGCTCTGTACACGGCCCGCGCAGGGGTCGAAACGACCGTTCTCACCAAAGGGCCCGGCGCACTGGACCGCGCCGCGCACATCCAGAACTACTACGGCTTTGCCGAACCCATCTCCGGTGCCGAACTGGAACGCCGGGGCATCGAAGGGGCCAGAGCGCTGGGGGTGCAGTTCGTTTCCACCGAGGCCGTGGGCCTGACTTACACCGACAAGCTCACCGTCGAGACGCTGGCGGGCGAGTTCCCCGCCGATGCCGTCATCCTGGCCACCGGCGCTTCCCGCGCCGCGCCGAAGATCCCCGGTCTGGCAGAGCTGGAAGGCCATGGCGTGAGCTGCTGCGCCACCTGCGACGCCTTTTTCTACCGGGGAAAGGATGTGGCGGTGCTGGGCAGCGGCGAATATGCCCTGCATGAGGTACAGGCCCTTCTGCCGTTGGTAAAGAGCGTCACCCTCCTGACCAACGGGGCCCCGCTGACGGCACAGTTCCCGCCGGAGGTGACAGTCTGCCCCGAAACGGTGGACGCCATCCTCGGCGAACAGACCGTCACCGGTGTGCAGCTGAACGGCGGCCGACAGGTGCCCCTGTCCGGCGTGTTCGTGGCGCTGGGCGTGGCGGGCAGCACGGCGCTGGCCCACAAGCTGGGGGCCGAAGTCGAAGGGAACCGCATCGTCGTGGATGAGAAGATGCAGACCACCCTGCCCGGCCTCTACGCCGCCGGGGACTGCACCGGCGGGCTGCTGCAGGTCGCCAAGGCCGTTTATGAGGGAGCACTTGCAGGCACCGAAGCTGCCAAAGCGGTGCGGAAAGGATAACACCATGTCCGATGTGCAAAATACTCCGGTCAACCGGAATTGTCTGGCCTGCGCTTTCCCATTCTGGGACCAGCTCACGCCGGAGGAGCAGGCGCAGCTCTGCCGCTTCACCCGGCCGGTGCGCTACCGGAAAGGGGAACGGGTCCACAGCCCGGTCGAGAACTGCGTGGGCATCCTGTTGCTGCGGTCGGGCCAGCTGCGGGCCTATCTGCTCTCGGAGGATGGGCGGGACATCACGCTCTACCGGCTGTTTCCCGGCGAAGTCTGCATCCTGTCGGCATCCTGCGTGATGGATTCCGTCAACTTTGACCTGTACATCGACGCCGAGGAGGACACCGAGGCCTACTGTATCGGCGCAGGCGTGTTCCGCCAATTGATGCAGCAGAACGTCCATGTCCGCTGCTACGCCTACCAGATGACCGCCGAGCGCTTCTCCGACACCATGTGGACCATGCAGCAGATCCTGTTCATGAGCGCCGACCGGCGGCTGGCCATCTTCCTCACCGATGAGCTGGCCAAGACCGGCGGCACGGATGTCCGCATGACCCACGACCAGATCGCCCGCTACATGGGCTCCGCCCGCGAGGTCGTCAGCCGCCTGCTGAAATACTTTGCCGGGGAGGGCCTTGTCCGCCTTTACCGCGGCGGCGTCACCGTACTGGACAAAGAACGGCTGAAGCAGATCGCCAACGGCACATAAAACGTATCAAAAAAGGACGTCTCATCCTATGACGAGACGTCCTTTTTTATCTTACAAAATCTCAGCTCTTGCAGCCGGATTCCTCTTCCACGCCGGTGAAATCGCTGGCCTCAGCGATCTTGGTGACGTCGAACTTGCCCGTCTCATCCTTGGGGGCGACGGCGGGGCCGGCCTCCACCGGATTCACGGGTGCTTCCTCGGCCACAGGCTTTTCCTCGGCCGTCTCCGGCTGTGCAGCGGGAGCCTCCGGCTCTTCGGATGCCTTTTCCTCGGATGCCTTCTCGAAGGCCGGGGGCCATGCGTCGCCCGGCTCAGCGGTCTTGGCCTCGCCTTCGGCGTAGGCTTCGGCTGCCTTGGCGGCCTCTGCGGGGTCCTTTTCAGCCTCTTCGGGGAACTCCACCTCTTCGACGTGGAGCGGGCCCTTGTCGTTCAGAATTTTGTCCAGCACCACGATGGCGGCACCGGTGGCGGCGACGGCAACAGCCGCGCCCAGAACGCGAAACAACGTTTTCATGGTGAGATCCTCCTTGATGTGATTTCAGTGTGCGGATTAAGAGAATGTGACGACATCGTTCAGCGGCTTTTCGGCGGGTTCGACCGAGATGGCGGTCAGCACCGGGCCTTTGCCGCGGTAGATGTTGTGGAACTTGTAATTGACCTTTGCGGTCACAGTGACCCAGGCACGCTGCTCCAGCGCCTTGTAGCCATCGTAGGAGCAGGGGAAGCCGACGAACTGGATGTCCTGCACACAGCAGGTCATGGCAAAGCGGCCGGGCACGAAGCTGTTCTTTCCTGCGCGGTTGGTCTGGCAGACCTGCGCCAGGAACTTCACGGTCTTGCCCACGTACTTCTGGGGTTCGTCCTGGCAGTCCATATACCAGATGCCGAAATCGTCGTCGCCGATCTCCACCACCGACTTGTTCAGGTCGAAGGGGAGGGGGTCGGGGATATCATCGTAGGCCACGCTGCCGTCGGCGAACTCATAGGCGATGTCGCACTTGCGGGATGCCTGACGCACCAGCTTGTGCAGCTCCTGACGGGCGTCGTCGTTGTTGACGGCCTCCGCGCGGTTGAAGACGATCAGCTCACTGCGGGCGATCTTGTCCAGCAGCAGAGCGCGCATGGAGTTGTCGCGGGCATAGGTGAGGGCCGTGGTGCCGTCGGCCGTGGCGATGCACTGGTAGACGATCCAGTTTTCGGGCAGATTGTTGGCCAGGTCCTGCAGCAGCCACATGCCGTTGTACTCGATGACCACGCGGCCTGCATCTGCTTCCTTGGCCAGTTTGGCCAGGTTCTGGGGGTTCAGCTCTGCCTTGTCCTCCAGATTGTAGAGGGTCACGCCGGGGAAGGCGAATTTCTTCTGGTTGTATTCCTCTTCGCCCTCTTCGCAGACCAGCAGCAGGGTCTTGTCGCCGGAGTCGAAGTTGGGGTCTTCAAAGGTCTCCTGGATGAATTTGGTCTTTCCGCTTTCGAGGAAGCCCACAAACAGGTAGACCGGGATCTCATTTGCCATAAACGGTTTTCCTCCTCTGTGTTGTCCGGGCTCAGCAGCCGAACAGGCCGGCAATGGCCTTCTCGTCCAGCTTGGAGCCGATGACGACCAGCTTGCCGCCGACGTCTGCGCCGCGGGAACGGACTTCCCACTCGCCGGGCACATAGTCAAACTCCAGCCAGCCGTCTGCGCCGCCGTCCACGATGCCCTTGGAGCGCAGGATCATGCCGTACTTGCCGGTATCCAGCTCGGTCAGAGCATGCTCGATGTCAGCCTTTGCGATCTTCTTGGCGGTCTCGACGCCCCAGCTGGTGAAGACCTCATCGGCATCGTGGCCATCGTGATGATGGTGGTGGTGATGACCGCAGCAGCAGTGGCCGTCCTCATCGTGATGATGTTCGTGCTCCTCCTCATCATCATGGTCGTGATGGTGGTGGCAGCAATGATCGTGATCGTGGTCATCCTCCTCGTCATCGTGGTGATGATGGCAGCAGTGGTCATGGTCGTGATCCTCGTCATCGTGGTCGTGATGATGATCATGTTCGTCCCCGTCATCGTCATCATCATCGTCGTGATGGTGATGGCCGCAGCTGCACACGCCGTTCTCATCGTAATGATGATGGTGATGCTCGTGCTCTTCTTCCTCGTCCTCGTGGGCATGCTCCTCATTGGCCTTGGCTGCCATGGCGATCAGCTCTGCCTTGAAGTCGTCCTTCGTGGACATAGCGTTCAAAATCTGCTCACCGGTCAGGGCATCCCACGCGGTGGTGACGATGGTGGCGGTGGGGTTCTTCTCGCGCAGCATGGCCACCGCTGCAGCGATCTTCTCTTCGCTGGCGGTCTGGGTGCGGCTCAGGATGATGCAGCTTGCATGGCTGATCTGGTCATCGTAGAACTCGCCGAAGTTCTTCATATACATCTTGACCTTGTTCACGTCAGCCACGGTGACAAAGCTGTTCAGCTGCACGTCCAGGTGCTCGGCCACGCCCTCGACGGCGCGGGTCACATCGGACAGCTTGCCCACGCCCGACGGCTCGATGACGATGCGGTCGGGGTGATACTGCTCCACCACCTGCTGCAAGGCGGCGCGGAAATCGCCCACCAGCGAGCAGCAGATGCAGCCGGCGTTCAGCTCATTGATCTGGATGCCGGACTCCTTCAAAAAGCCGCCGTCGATGCCGATCTCGCCGAACTCGTTCTCGATCAGAACGACCTTCTGGCCCGCAAAGGACTCCTTGATGAGCTTTTTGATGAGGGTGGTCTTACCGGCACCAAGGAAGCCGGAGAAAATATCGATCTTGGTCATAATGCTGTTGCCTCTTTCTTTTTTTCCAAAGTCCGCAAATCGGAACCTTCAAGCAATCCGAGCCGCCGAGTGCTGGCTCAAAAATCTTTACACTCCTATTATAACAAGCCTGTCAATGGGAAACCGCCCTTTTTCATGAGAAAATTGTAACATTTTTTGAAGTTTGCCCGCGTTTTGCGGAAAAGGGCGGTTGTGCGGGGAGGTAGTGCAACTCCGAAACGCTGGCGACAGCATTTGCCAAGGGCGCACGGGCGATCTTGGCGGGCACAGAGGGCAAGCTGCCCGCCATTGCCGGCAACGGCCGTCTGGCCCGCAACACCCTCGAAAAGGCCATTTTCCACCAGAGCCGCCGCCTCGTCGCCGAGCCCGCCGCCGCGCTGGATGTGCTCCTGCCGAGCGATTTAGAACTGGAATAACATACAGGAGGAATGCAATATGAACACTAAAAATCTCAAGCAAATTTTCGCCAATTATATTGACCGCTTTGAAGAGATGAACGACACGGAGCACGATGAAAATTTCAAGTGGTATGCTGCATTTCATTTCCGCCGTCAGATGGATGAAGCTCTCCAATTAAACGGAAAAGACTTTGTTCTTTCGTTGGAAAAAATCAGAGATGTTGTGAAGGTTCTGATCGATGGCCGTATGCAGCCGTTTGGCGGATTGGTTGCAATTGCCAAAAAGGACAACTGTGAACTTGCAGACGAAGTAAAAAAATTATTTGTCGACCTTTTCAAGGACGACGGCGATGACCTCGAAAAACGCGAAGAGAAAATTGCATTTTTCCTTCAAGAGAGCGAAAAGCTGCGCCTGAAAAAATTTCCGAAATATTACAGCTACAAGCAGACAGCACGTTCGGTATCCGGGTATCTTTTCTTATATGATCCCGACAATCACTACATGTATAAAGCAATGCAGGCAAAACTTTTTGCTGATTGTATTGAGTTTTATGGCGACTGGGGAAGCGGTGATCAGATCGATCTGAAAGAATACTATCGGATGTGTGATGAGTTGGTTTCTGAAATCGAAAAATGTCCAGAACTCTTAGCGACAGACCAAAGCCGCTTTGACGGTCGATTCCGTGTAAATCCGGACGAAATGGTTCTCGACTCCAAACACCATATTCTTGCCTACGATATTATTTATTGCACTTCTGTTTATGGCTTATTCAAAGGTCTCACCTTCAAGCCGATCACGATAAAAGATAAGAATTTATATCAGGAACGTTTGGCCCGCGCACAAGTATTGCTGGAAAGTTACGACCGAGCAAACCGCAGACTGAATGAATTAAAACAAGCAGAACAACACTATAACGCAATTCTTGTGCCCGGCACTCAAGTGCGCCATTCCATGTACGGAATTGGAACAATTGTCGAAAATAATAGCACAAAAATAATTGTCAGCTTTGAAAACGGCGATGAGCCAAAAATTTTTGACTACTATTTTTCGATTGCCGATGGTCATTTGAAATTTGCAGACTCACTGGATGAAAAAACAGAAGAACGTTATCGTACACTTTGCAAGCATCACACAGCTGTCTATGAAGCCGTGGGCCAACTTCAAAAAGAGTTGGAAGAGTACCGTGATATCATAGAATAAATCGCAAGAAAAAACGGACCGCTGAAACGGTCCGTTTTTCTTGTTTAGCGATGCTCTTCCGCCAGCTGTTCGGCCAGCGCCCGCATCCCGGTGCGGACGTCTTCGGGCGCAAGGACTTCCACCTTGCCGCCAAAGCCCGCCACCCAGCCGTAGAACGGCTCGCTGACACAGATGGGCACATCAAAGTGGAAGCGCTCGTCCTCCTCCGGCAGGAAGGTCGGCGAAGCGCCGAACCGCTCCCGCATGGCGCTTTCGAGGTCGGCTGTGCAGCGCAGGGTCACGCGCCGTTCGGGGCCGCCGTACATGCTGAAGTGCTTGCGCAGGTAGGCGGGCAGATCGAAATCAGCAAACTGTTCCCGGCCGCGGCGGGGCCGCTCCAGCACCCGGACGCCGGACATCCGGTCCACCCGGTAGTGGCGGATGCCCACCGGCTCCTTTTCGTCCTGATAGGCGATGAGGTAATAGCAGCCGTTCTCCCACGCCATCTGCCACGGGCTGATGACCCGCTTTTCGGGCCGGCCCACTTTTTTGTAGTGGAACTCCACCATCCGGCCGGTGTTGATGGCCTCGTGCAGCGCGTCGATGCTGTACAGCAGGCTCCTGCTGTCGGTCTTGGGGCGGCCGTCCACGTAGACCTGACGCTGCAGCTGGCTGCCCTCGTAATTGGAGCAGAGCTTTTCCAGCTTCCGGATCAGGCGGCGGCTCGTGGCGCTGGACACCACCCGGCTGGCCTGCACGGCGTCCACCAGCAGCTTCAGCTCGGCCAGGTCAAAGGTGCGGCTGGCCAGAAAATAGCCGCCGCCCCGGCCCCGCCGGAGCTGGATGTCGTACCCCAGTGCGTTCAGCGCGTCGATGTCGCTGTACACGCTCTTGCGCTCGCAGAGGATGCCCTGCTGTTCCAGCAGCCCCACCAGCTGGGGCACGTTCAGCAGGTGGTTTTCGTCGGTCTGTGTCTCAAAGATGCGCAAAAGCGCCAACAGCTTGGATTTCTGGCCTTCCTGCTTGGGCATAGGTTCACCTCATTCGGGGAGCTTCTTGTCGAACGCCGCACGGCGCTGGGTGGAAAGGCGGAACATCTCTTCGAGCTTTTCGCGGTCGCCCGCCACCAGCGCGTTGCGCAGTGCGCCGAGCGCGGCGTCGAACTGGTCGATCTCCGAGATGAGGTTGTCCCTGTTCCAGAGGAACAGTTCCGCCCACATTTTGTCGTTGATGCGTGCGATGCGGGTCAGATCCCGGAAGGAGTCGCCCGTGTACTCGCACAGCGAGGTGTTGTCGTTGGCGCACATCAGGCTGACGGCGATGGCATGGCACAGCTGGCTGACATAGCCGACCATCCGGTCATGCTCCTGCACGGTCAGGGTGCAGATGTGTTTGAAGCCCAGCACCTCGGCCAGCTCTCGGACCCAGGCGATGGCCTCCGGGGTATTCTTCCCGGTCGGGGTGATGATGAAGTTCGCCGGGGCAAAATTCACCTCGGCGGCGTGTTCCACGCTGGAGGTCTCGCGGCCTGCCATCGGGTGGCTGGCGATGAACTCGACCCCCGCCGGGCAGAGGGCCTGCACCGGCTCCACCAGGCCGGTCTTGACGCCGGACACATCCGTGAAGATGCAGCCGGGCTTGAGGAGCGGGCCGTACGTCCGGAACCACTCGATGAGGGCCGTGGGGTAGAGGCCGAAGATGATGTGGTCGGCCTCCCGGACAAGGTCTTCAAAATCGTGGGTTTTGCCCCGCTCGATGTAGCCATGGTCGAGCGCGAACTGCAAGTGGCCCTCGCTGCGGTTGATGCCGTCCACATGGAACCCGGCTTTGGAGAGTTCCAGCGCATATTTGCCGCCCAGCAGGCCGAGGCCCACCACGAGATAACGTTTCGTTTTATCCAACATCTTCTACCTCCGCGCCCAATGGCTTGATGGCTGTAAAGAAATTCGGCCAGCTCTTCGTGATGGCCTCGGCGCCGTCGATGGGCAGCCGCAGCCCCGCCGCCAGTGCCAGCACCGACAGGCTCATGACGACCCGGTGGTCGTTGTGGCCGGAGAGGACGCCGTCCGGCGCATGGAGCGCCCCGGCACAGCCCTCGATGGTGATGGTGCCGCCCGCGCTGGACAGCGCCCCGCCGCATTTGCGCAGCTCTGTTTCCATGGCCTCGATGCGGTCGCTCTCCTTGATGCGGAGGCGCTCCGCGTTCCGGATGACCGTCTGCCCCTTGCAGAACAGGCCCAGCACCATCAGCACCGGGCCGAGGTCGGGGCAGTCGGCCAGGTCGATGTCCGTGCCGTGGAGCGGCGCTTTCCGGAAGACGATGCCCTGTTCGGTGCGGGAGAAGTCGGCCCCGCACCGGCGCAGGATGTCCAGAATGGCCGCGTCGCCCTGCAAGGTCGGTTCGGTCAGACCGGTCAGCGTGACGCCGCCGGTGACAGCCCCCAGCACCGCCGGGAAGGCCGCCTGGCTGTAATCGCCCTCGACGGTGTAGTCACAGGGACGGTATGCCTGCCCGCCGGGGATCTCCAGCGTCGTTTCGTCCACCCACCGGCTCGTGACGCCGAACGCCGCCTGAACGGACCGGGTCATGTCGATGTAGCTGCGGCTCTCCACCGGCGGGAGTAGGTGAAGGGTGCTGGTGCCGCCCAGCAGCGGCAGGGCGAACAGCAGCCCGCTGATGAACTGGCTGGACACATTGCCCGCCAGCGTATAGTCCCCGCTGGAGAGCGCCCCCTCCACAGTCAGGCCGGAAGGACTCTGCACAAAGCGGAGGCCCTGCTCCCGGTACAGCGCTTCATACACCGACTGGGGCCGCTCCATCAGCCGCCCGCGGCCTACAAAGGTCACTTTCTGACCGGTGAGGCTGGCCAGCGGGATGAGGAAGCGCAGGGTGCTGCCGCTCTCGCAGCAGTCCACCGGGGCTTCCACGGGCAGAAAGCGGCCCAGTCCCTCCACGACCGCATCGTTCCCGCCGGTGGTGACGCGGGCGCAGAGCTGGCCCGCCGCCGCGAGGGTGGCGGCGATATCCTTGCTGAACTCCAGATTCCGGATGTGTGAGGTGCCCTTTGCCAGCGCCGCACAGAGCACGGCCCGGTGCGCCATGCTCTTGCTGGGCGGGGCCATAATGACTCCGTCAATGTTTCTGTCTGGTTGGATCGTGATCTGCATTTGCAGCCCTCCTTCTGCCCGTTCTGCCAAACGCTCTCTCTGCGGGAGAGCTGGGGCCTGAGAGGGTCACATCTCCCGCCCGATGGCCCATGCGACCTGGCGGCACTTGGCCATGGCCTGTGCAAAGCTGTCCGGGGTCAGGCACTGGGCACCGTCGCTCCATGCGTGGCGGGGGTCGTAGTGGACCTCCACTTCCAGACCGTCGGCACCGGCGGCTACCGCAGCGATCATCATCGGCTCCACGAGGTTGGCCTTGCCGGTGGCGTGGCTGGGGTCCACGATGATGGGCAGATGGGTCTTTTCGTGGATGATGGGCACGGCGGAAAGGTCCAGCGTGTTGCGGGTATACTTTTCAAACGTGCGGATGCCGCGCTCGCAGAGGATGACCTGCTCGTTGCCGCCGGCCATGATGTACTCGGCGCTCATGATCCACTCCTCGATGGTGTTGCACAGGCCGCGCTTGAGCAGGACCGGCTTGTGCATCTTGCCCACCGCCTTGAGCAGCTGGAAGTTCTGCATGTTGCGGGCACCGATCTGCACGACATCGACATACTCTTCAAACTCCGGGATGCGGTCTTCGCTCATCAGCTCGGAGACGATGGGCAGGCCGGTGGCTTCGCGGGCCTTGACCATGTCGAGGATGCCCTCGGTCTCCAGACCCTGGAAGGAGTAGGGAGAGGTGCGGGGCTTGTAGGCACCGCCGCGGAAGAGGGCAGCACCGCCGGCCTTGACGCTCTGGGCGATGCGCAGGGCCTGTTCCTCGCTCTCGATGCTGCACGGGCCGGCCATGACGGCGATCTTCTCCCGGCCGCCGATCCGGACGCCGCCGCAGTCGATGACCGAGTCAGCAGGGTGGAACAGGCGGTTGGCGCGCTTATACGGGGCCGACACACGGGTCACGTTGTCGATCCAGGGGTTGGCGAGCACATCGCGCTCGTCGATCTTGGTGGTGTCGCCCACCAGACCGAAGACGTTGTAGTCCTTGCCGGTGATCAGGGTGACATCGAGGCCCTGCTTTTCAAAGCGGTCCACGATCTTTTCCAGTTCTTCCTTCGGGGTGCCTTTTTTCGTCGAGATAATCATCTTCTTGCATTCCTTTCCCTTTTATCAACGTGTCAACCTCTCAGTCTGCTGCTGAGATCCACGGTCTGAACCTCTCAGTCTGCTTCGCAGACAGCTCCCCTGATAGGGGAGCCCTTGGCAGGCCGGGCAAGCCCTGCTGTCCGCGTAGGCCCGATGGGGCGCAAAGCAGCGGGCCCTGTCCTCTTTGGCAGCGGCATTCGGATTGCTGCTGTGAATCTCGGCAGCGGAGCCCGGCCGTTTCCGGAAGCAAAAAACTTCGCTCGTTCAGCACAGTCCTCACCGACTCGCCAGAGGCTCCCCTATCAGGGGAGCTGGCGAGCGTCAGCGAGACTGAGAGGTTTCTTTCCTTACTGCACCATGTGCGATTGTGCGCCGCCGTCCAGCCGGAGCAGCTGCACCAGATAACTGCATGCGTGGAGATAGCCGCCGATGCCCTCGCCCGCAAAGCGGCCCTGACAGCCGAACGAGACGACGTCCGTGTTCCGGAACGGCTCCCGGCCGCTGGGTTCGCTCATGAGCACCTCCACGGCGGGCACACCGCAGAGCTGCAGCGCTTCCAGAATGGCCACGCTGTAATAGGCATAGCCGCCCGGATTGAGGATGATGCCGTCGGCGCGGCCTGCGGCCGACTGGATCTCATCAATGATATCGCCCTCGTGGTTGGACTGGAAGAAATCCGGCTCAATGCCCATCTGCTGGCAGCAGACGTCCAGATAATCCAGCAGGCCGTTGTAGTCCACTTCGCCCTCCACACCGGGCTCGGTGAAGCGGGTGATGTTGACGTTTGGCCCGTTAATGAACAAAAATCGCATCCAATGCCTCCAGTGCCGCCGCAACGGCGTCTGCAACGGTCGTTTCGTTCGGGATGACCGCATCGGCTGCGGCCAGATAGAGTGGGCGGCGCTGGGCTTCCATGGTCTTCAGCGCCTCGGCGCTGGTGGAAAGCGGACGCCCGCCGCCCACGGTCAGGGCGTCCAGCGGGCGGTCGATGAAGAGCACCACGCCGTTCTGCCGCAGGGCCCGCAGGTTTTCGGGCCGCTTGATGACTCCGCCCCCGCAGGAAAGCACCTGACGGCCCTCTCTGGCAAAGCGGGCGGTCTGCTCGGCCTCCCGTGCCCGGAAGCCGTCCTCGCCCTCTGCGGCGAAGAGGTCCGGGATGCTGCGGCCTGCGGCCCGGACGATCTCCTCATCCAAGTCCACGAACCGCTTGCCCAGCCGGTCGGCCAGCGCGCGGCCGATGGTCGTTTTGCCGCAGGAGGGCATCCCGATGAGCGCCACGTTCAGCTGCTCTTTCCGGAGCTGGGCGGTGATGGCGCGGATCTCGGCCGGGGCATCGTCGAACTTGCGGTCCAGGAAGTATTCCGCCGCATACACGGCCTGAGCCACCAGCATTTCGAGGCCGCCCACGGCCACCGGCACACCCGCCTCCTCGGCGCGCAGGATCAGTTCCGTTTTGTCCGGATTGTAGACCACGTCGAGGACGGCTTCCAGCCCCGGCATCGCGGCCACATCCAGATGGCAGACCCCCACGTTCGGGTACATGCCCGCCGGGGTGGTGTTGATGACAATGTCGGCCCCGCTGTGGACGGCTTCCGCATAGGAAAGCTCGCCCTTTTCGGGGTCCGGATGCCGGCTGACGGTCAGCACTCTGGCCGCGCCCTTATCTTTTGCCACGGCGCTCGTGGTGTTGTGGGTGCCGCCGGTGCCAAGAATGAGAACGGTCCGGCCCGCGAACTCCACGCCGTGGGCATCGGCCAGGTAGGCAAAGCCGAGATAGTCGGTGTTGTAGCCGTAGAGCAGGCCGTTCCGGTTCACGACCGTGTTCACGGCCCCGATGGCCTTGGCGCGCGGGTCGATGTAGGAGCAGAATCCCATGACCAGCCGCTTATACGGGATGGTTACATTGATCGCCTTGAAGGCCCGCCGGGTCAGGAAGGCCCGCGCCTCCTCCTCGGTGGGCAGCGGGCACAGGTCGTACCGGTAGCCGCAGAGCATCTCGTGGATGATCTTCGAGTACGAGTGCCCCAGTTTGGAGCCGATGAGTCCGTATTCCATTTACAGCTCCTCCTTGCGGTAAGCGGTGGGCTGTTCCATCCAGGCCATGCCGTACTTCGCGGTCAGCAGGTCGCCGACGGCCAGCGCCGCCGCGCAGGTCTGCACGATGGCCGCACGGGGCACGATGCAGGGGTCGTGACGGCCCTGGATGGAAAGTTCCGCGTTCTGTTTTGCAATGTAATCCACGGTATCCTGTGGTTTGTAGATGCTGGGCGTGGGCTTGACCACGGTGCGGAAGACGACCGGCATCCCGTTGGAGATGCCGCCGTTCAGGCCCGCGTTGTGGTTGGTAGCCGTCACGATGCGGCCCCCCTGCATCCGGAAGGCATCGTTCGCCTCGCTGCCCTTCAGGTCGGCGAAGCCGAAACCGGTGCCGAACTCGATGCCCTTGACGGCCGGGACCGAGAAGGCCATGTGGGCCAGCTCGCTTTCCACGCTGTCAAAATAGGGTTCGCCGACGCCTGCGGGCAGGCCAAGGATGGCGGTCTCCAGCGTACCGCCCACACTGTCGCCTGCGCTGCCTGCGGCGCGGATGGCCGCTTTCATCGGCTCTTCGGCTTCCCCGTTCAGCAGAGCGAAGCCATCGCCCCGGCTCAGCAGCGCTTCGGCCTGCGCCCCCAGTGCCGCCGGGTCATCCCGCGCAAAGGGGGTGTCCGCAACGCCCGCGCACCGCCCGATGTGGGTCACGATGTTGATGCCGGCCCGGTCGAGGGCACCCAGCACCACCGCACCGCCCGCCACCAGCGCCGCCGTGATGCGGCCGGAAAAGTGTCCGCCGCCCCGCGCATCCTGAAAGCCGTGGTATTTGGCATAAGCTGTGTAATCCGCATGGCCGGGGCGGAGCAGGTCGGCGGTCTTGGCATAATCGCCGCTGCGGGTGTTCTGGTTCTCGATCATCAGGGCGATGGCGGTGCCGGTCGTCCGGCCGTTCACAACGCCGGAGAGGAACTGCACCCGGTCCGCCTCCACGCGGGGGGTGGACAGGCCGTCGCCCCGCGCCCGGCGCTTGTCCATGCAGGCGGCAAGGAACGCCTCATCCATCGGCACCCCCGCCGCCATGCCGTCCAGCACGGCGCCGATGGCGCGGCCATGGCTCTCGCCGAAGATGGTCAGGGAGAGGGCAGACCCGAATGTGTTCTTCATGGTCATTCCTCCATGCCCAGCAGGGGGCGCAGGCCCTCCACCGGGATGGTCTCAGCGCGCCAGCAGCCCAGACCCGGCACCTTGATGATGGTGATCTGACCGCCCTGCGCCTTTTTGTCGTGTAGCATCTCGGCCAGCACCTTTTCTTTGTTGTAGGTGGTGCGCAGGGGCAGGCCCAGGCGGCGGTAGACCGCCCGCACCCGCTTTTGCAGCGCCTTGGATTCGATCATGGGCAGCATCCCCAGCGCCACGCACTCGCCGTGGAACAGGCCCACGGTGCGGCGGCCCTTGATGCCCTTGACGGCCTCGATGCCGTGGCCGATGGTGTGGCCGAAGTTGAGGGCCTTGCGCATCCCGCGCTCGGTCTCGTCCTGCTCGACGATGTTTTTCTTGAACCGCAGGCTGCGGTAGATGATCTCGTTGATCTGGCCGTCGATGTCGCCCTTTTCAAAGATGCCGAACAGCTCCGGGTCGGCCAGCAGGCTGGCCTTGACCGCCTCGGCCAGGCCATTGATGTAGTGGCGGCGGGGGAGGGTGGCCAGCGTATCCGGGTCCACGATGACCAGTTTCGGCTGCCAGAAGGCACCCACGATGTTCTTGGTATCGCCCAGATCCACCGCCGTCTTGCCGCCGATGGAGGAATCGATCATCGAGAGCGTGGTGGTGGGGCAGTTGATGAAGTCGATGCCCCGCATATAGATGGAAGCGGCAAATCCGGCCAGGTCGCCCACGACGCCGCCGCCCACCGCCACGACCAGGTCGCCGCGGCCCATGTTGAAATCGAGCATCTGCTGTAAAACGCTCTCCAGGATCTTGAAGCTCTTGCTGGCCTCGCCCTGGGGCACCGTGATGATCCGGGCCTCGCGGCACTGGTCGGCCACCCGCTGGGCATACTGGGCCGGGACGCCGCTGTCGGTGACGACGGCCACCCTGCGGTCCAGCCGGGCGAACTGGTACAGGTTCTCCAGTGCGCCGTTCTTCAGGATGATGTCATAACTGCGCTCGCCCAGATTCATGGTGAGCTTGGTTCCGATAAAATCGCTCATTTGTTGTACACTCCTAACAGCCGTACCGTGCGGCAGACATGGTTCAGCGCGCGCAGCAGCGCGGCGGTCTCTTCGGCGGTGGGGTCACCCACCAGCTCAACGTAAAAATAGTAATCGAAGGGGACATGGGGCAGCGGGCGGCTCTTGATGGACTCCATATCGTAGCCGCTGGCACCGATGATCTGGATGACCTCGGCCAGCTTGCCGGGCTTGTTGTCCACCGTGAACAGCAGCGAGAAGCGGTTGCCCGCCGTGGGCTTTTCGCGGCTGAGGACGATGAACCGGGTGGTGTTATCGCCATCGGTGTTGATGCTGGGCACCAGAACCTCCAGCCCGTACAGCGCCGCCGTTTCCACGCTGGCGATGGCCGCCTGCGTCCGGTCGCCGCTCTCGGCCACGAACTTGGCCGCCATGGCCGTGTTGGGCATGGCCGTGGCCGGCAGGCGGAACTGCTTTAAGAAGGTCTCGCTCTGGGCAATGGCCTGCTGGTGGCTGTACACATGCTTCAGCTCGCTCAGCGGGGTGCCGGGCAGGACCAGCAGGTTCTGCGAGATGGGCAGGTCGTACACATCCACGACCCACAGGGCGGGGTGGTTGTAGCACAGGTCCAGCACGGCGGACACATCGCCCGCGTGGCTGTTCTCAAAGGGAACCACGCCATGGGCTGCATCGCCGCGTTCCACCGCGTCGAAGACCTCGTCCCAGGTGGGGTAGCTGACCGCCTCCGCATGGGGGAAGAGCGCCTTGAGTGCGATGTGCGCAAAGGCTCCCTCCACGCCCTGATAGGCGGCGCGGTTCCGGCCCAGCACCTCGGCCTCGTACTGCTTGGCCACATCCATCATGTGCTGTACGTGGTCGCGGTAATAGGGGCGCAGGGCGGGGTCCTGAATGCGCGCTTCGGCTTTGTCCAGCACCACGGCTTCCCGCGCGGCATCGAAGATCGGCAGGCCGTGGGCCTTTTTGTATTCGGCGACCGCCAGCACAGCCGCCATCCGCCGCTCGAACAGCGCGGCCAGCGCAGCGTCCACCGTGTCGATCTCCCGGCGGGCTTTGTCCAGTGCGTCCATGGGTTCCACATCCTTTGTTTTCATGATACCGGAGATGATACGGAATGAGTATACCATAACCCGGACACAGAAACAACAAACCCCGCCCCGGTTCTGTGCGGAGTTTTTTTCAGATTTTGCTTTGGAAAAACGAAAGAGTCTCATCTGCCATCGGGCGGATGAGACTCTTCGATCGGGTCATTTTCGCAGGTCTTCCCGGCTCCGTGCCTTCCCGTAATACCGGCCATAGGGGTTGTCGAGGTCGGCGGCACGGGGCGGGGCGTGTTTTGGCTCCGGGGGCGGCGTGGTGGGCAGGCGGCGGGGGGCACCGACCTCCCGCTTGATTAGGCGGAACCGCATGGCGTCAGTCCTCCGCACTGGCGGTGGAGATGGCCCCGGCAGTCAGCGCCTGCCAGAACGCTTCGCCGCCCTTGAGGTTGTCGGCGGTGCCGGAGTTCCAGGCACCGCGCATCCCGACGTAGAACTGCGCCATGTACTCCTGGCTGTCGCCGCCCTGAGCGTGGGTGGTATCGGCCTGGTATTCACCGAGACCCAGCCCGGTAAGGGCGGGGCAGTCGGTCCACCGGTAGACCATGTTCCACCAGTCGCCGTCGCTGCCGGGTTCAGGCAGGCTGCCGTCGAGGTAGCGCAGGGTACCGGTGCTCTCTTCAAAGCCCGCCGGGTCGTACAGCAGAAAGACCGCGCTCAGACCGCCCTGCACATCAGCGGCCAGCTTGGTGGTGCCCGCCATGGTCAGGTAGGCCGCGCTCTCGGTCTGGGTCTCCTCGTCGGAATAGTCCAGCGTATAGACGTTCAGGGTCACGACCACCTTGCCGTCGCCGTTCCGGTCTTCGCCGAATTGGGCAAGCTGAGTCTGGAGCGCGTTCACGGTATCCTCCGGCAGGTAGTAGGGGGCCACCACGGCCACATTGTAATCGGCCTTGGTGGTAAAGAAATACTGCCCGATGAAGTTGTACGCCACAAAGGCCACGGCGATGCCGATGAGAATCACCCACTTCAGGTTATAATCCCACCAGTTGGCCCAGCGTTCTTTCCGGGTATACTGTTTTTCCCGGCGGGGTTTGAGGTCGCCGGGCTGGATGTCGCGTTCGTAACGATAGCTTGCCATAGTTCTCCTTAAAGCTGTGCGAGGATGGTCTGGCGGACGGCTTCGGGCAGCTGTTTCTGCTCTGCCTTGCTCATGCCGACCGTCCGGATGGGCGGCAGGATGCGGATGTGGATGGAACCGGGAGTCGCACGGTTGCCGTGGGCCTCGAACAGGCCGCGGGCACCGGAGATGGCCACCGGCACCACCGGGGCACCGGTCTTGATGGCGATGCGGAACGCACCGGCCTTGAACTCGCCTGCGCCGCCCTCTTCGCCCTTATAGCGGGTGCCTTCGGGGAAGATGACGAAGCTCTTGCCGCTCTCCACGATGGCCGTGGCATCGTTCAGCGCCTTGACGGACGCGCGGATGTCGTCGCGCTTGACGAAAACGCAGCCCAGCAGCTTCATCCAGCGGTTGAGCAGAGGGATCTTTTCCAGCTCCTCTTTCGCCAGGATGCCGTGGGGCGCATCCAGCGCCACCAGAAGCAGCGGGATGTCGTAGTAGCTGCGGTGGTTGCCCACGAAGACGCAGGGGCCGTCCTTTGGGATATTCTCCTGCCCTTCCACCACCAGCTGTGCGCCAGTCACCTTCAGGATGCCCCGGCTCCAGTGCGGGATATGCTTGTTGATGATCTGCTCCACGGTACCCATGTCCCCGGCGGCGAGGGCGCGCTCGGCCCGGCGGAGCACACCGTAGTGGACGATCATATAGCCAAACAGATATACAAACATCGCGATCGTGCGAAGAATGCTCATGATACGTTCCTCCTTCTGGCCTGAAAAGCCTGTTTCATTGTACCACACTTTGGGCGAAAATGGGAGCCGAAACACTTTTTTTACAAATGAAGGGCCGGATGGCTTGCAAAATTCACAAAATCCGGGTATATTTATAGAAAGAAAGGTAGCACAATGGGCAGTTCCTTTTCCTTCTGCCCCGTGGCACTGAGCCAAACCAGAAAGGGTTCGAAACAAAATGGGTCTTTTTCCTTCTGCAAATGATTTCCGCAAGGCCGGGCCGGGCGTCGAGAAGGACGCCCCTCGCAAAACGGGCATCGGCCGTTTTTTTGAGCTGGTCGGGCGCGACATGTCCGGCATGTTCCTGGCCAATCTGCTCACCTGCATCGGCTTTCTGCCGGTCATCTGCCTGGTGTATGTCGGTTTTCTGATGAACAACCTCACCGTCATGGTGGTCAGCGCCATCGCGGGCGGCATCCTGGCCGGCCCCGCACTGGCGGGCATGTACGACACCGTGCTCCGCGCCCTGCGCGATGAAGCGGGCTACTGGTGGACCACCTACCGCCGCGCGTTCAAGCGGAACTTCAAAGCCGCCATCCTGCCCGGCATCGTCTACTGCACCGTCATCACCATCCAGATCTTCCTCGTCTATTTCTGCTTCAACATGCTGTACCACGGCACCAACGTCGGCCTGCCCATGTGGGTGGCCACGGTGCTGAATCTGGTGCTGTTCCACATGCTGTTCGCCTATATGTGGCCGCAGGTGGTCCTGCTGGACCAGCCCTTCCACCAGACGCTGAAGAACTGCCTGAACTGCATGATCGCCTTCCTGCCCCACGCGCTGGCGTCCGCCATCGTGACCATCCTGTTCTGGGGCGTCGTCATCCTGTGCATGCCGCTGGGCATCTTCCTGATGCTCATCTTCGGCTTCTGGTTCCAGACCGAGGTCTGCTGCCAGATCGTCTACGGCGACGTGAACCGCGTCTTCCACATCGAGGAGAGCCTCCAGAAGCTGCACGACGCCGAGCTGGACGCCGCCCTCCGGGAGGAATACGGCGAAGACGAGCCGGACGGCACCGAACACTGATCTTTCACCGATGCGCAAAGGAGAACCGTGCGATGGAACAACGAAATAACCTCGTGTTGCAGGGCACCGAGACCTTCTCCCGCGGCGCGCTGGACAATGTCGCGCTGGAAAGCGGCGCTTTGGTGCTGGACAGCTCCGCCGGGCGGTATCTGCCCTACGGCAGCTACACCACGCCGGAGTTCGCGATGCCAGCTTTCTGCAACCTGAATGTCAGCTGGAACGCCAGCGCCCCTCATAACACGATGGTGGAGGTGCGCTGCCGGGTCTATGCCGGGAACACCTGGACCGGCTGGATGAGCTTTGGCAAGTGGGCCCCGGATTACCCCCGCTGCAGCATCAACGCCCAGAGCGAGGACGGGATGATCTTCCTGCTGGGGGACACCGTCACCGTGGCCACGCCGGGCGGCGGCACCGGCATCCAATTGCAGGTCAACCTCTCGACCAACGACGACAAATCCACCCCCGCTGTGCGGCTGCTGGCCGCCGCCGTCCGCCCCCTGACCTGGGAAAAACACGAGGGCCGGCCGCTGAACCGGCGGCTTTATCTGCCGGAATACTGCCTCTCCGCCCACGACCCCAGCTTTGGCCGGGAGATGGATCTGCCCCTCGTCATGGCAGCGCTGATGAACCGCTGGGGCGAAGACATCCTGCCCGAAGAGGTGGCCTACGCCATGGAGGACAACGCCACCCGGAGCACCGGCAACGCCGCCTTTGCAGCGGCTGCCGCGGGCTGCTGCGGCTTTCCCTGCTGGCAGGCCTGGATGGACCTGCAGGACCTGCGCACCCAGATCCACGACGACTGCCCCGTTGCCGTCCGGGTCGAGCGCCGCATCCGGGGCCAGCGTGACCCGGTGGGCATCTGGATGGGGCTGCGGGGCTTTGGCCACGACGACGCCGTGATGGCCGATTATGTCCTGCTCAACGACCCCACCGCCGACAGCGACGGCTCCGTCAACTGCACCATGGCGCTGTCGGATTTCCTGCGCTACTTCACAGGCCGGGCCATCGCCCTGCGGCGCAAGCCCAGAGATGCAGCCGCCGACCTGCCCGACCGCGTCCGCTGCGAACTGGCCCGCAGCGAGGATGGCCGCTGCTATTACTTCGAGCAGCGGGGCCAGCGCGACCCGCTGCCGGATGATTTCTCCGGCTGGACCGCCTACACCCTGCACGACGGCATCGCCCATGCCACCACTGCCCACCGGACGTTCCGCCGGATGGAGCGCACCCCGGACGGAGGCCTGTGCTTCCCGCCCGAACAGCTGGCCGCAGGCGGGCGGTGCAGCGTTTACGCCGTAGACCAGACCGGCCGGATGCGGGTCGCGGAAGTCCGCCTGCCCGCGCCGCCCAGACCCCCGGCAGCACCGCCTGCCGCACCTCAGAATGACCCCCAGAGCACCGGGCAGCCGGGCCGCTAGGCCCGCCCCCGCCAAACGCTTTCCGGGGATAAAAACTGTTACATAGGAGGAACACATTATGGCAAAGACGATCATCACCATTGGCCGTGAGTACTGCACCGGCGGCAACTACATCGCAGAGGATGTTGCAAATGCTCTGGGCATCAAGCTCTACGACAAGGAGCTGATCACCATGGCAGCCAAACACTCCGGCCTGTCCGAGGAGGCTGTTGCCGCCAGCGAGAAACGCCACACCCACAGCCTGCTGTACAGCCTGTACACCATGGGCAACGAGCTGCCGCTGGGCGATCAGGTGTTCATCCTGCAGAGCCGCATCATCAAGCAGCTGGCAGAGGAAGGCCCCTGTGTCATCCTGGGCCGCTGCGGTGACTATGTGCTGCGGGACCGCAAGGACGTGCTGCGCGTCTTCATCTATGCGCCGGTGGAGTGGCGCCGTGAGCTGGCCAAGACCGACCCTCTGGTCAAGGCACACGACGAGAAGGGCATCAAGGAAGAGATCGAGAAGACCGACCGCAACCGCTCGGCCTACTACAACTACTACACCCAGAACCGCTGGGGTGATGCCCACAACTACGACCTTGCCATCAACGCCGCCCTGGGCCGCGAGACCTGCGTGAAGATGATCCTGGACGCAGTGGCCGCCAAGGAAAAGGCTGCGGAGAAGTAACCGCTCCGTTCCGGGCTGCAAAGTCAAAAAACAATGATGCTGCGTGGGTAGGGTGCTTCGGCGCTCTGCCCACGTTTCAAGCATAGAGAAAAAACGTCAAAAGGAGAAATCGTGGAAAACAAGCAGACCAATCCCCCCACCGCCCAGGAAAACATCATGGGCACCATGGCCATCAACCCGCTGCTCGTCAAGCTGAGCATCCCGATGATGGTCTCGATGCTGGTCCAGGCACTTTATAATGTCGTGGACTCCATCTTCGTCTCGCATGTCAGCGAAGGTGCGCTGACCGCCGTTTCGCTGGCCTTCTCGCTGCAGAATGTGATGATCGCCGTCGGTGTCGGCACCGGCGTCGGCGTCAACGCCCTGCTGTCCAAGAGCCTGGGCGAAAAAGACCAGGCTCGCGCCAACAGGACGGCTGAAAACGGCATCTTCCTGGCGCTGTGCAGCTTTGCTGCCTTTTTCATCATCGGCCTGACCTGCATGAAGCCGTATTTCTATGCGCAGACCAGTGATGTGGAGATCGCCGAGCAGGGCATCCGCTACCTGACCGTCTGTTCCGTGTTCAGTCTGGGCCTGTTCCTGCAGACCATGGGCGAAAAGCTGCTGGCCGCGACCGGCCGCACCAACCTGAGCATGTGCAGCCAGCTCATCGGCGCCATCGTGAACATCGTGCTCGACCCCATCTTCATCTTCGGCTACTGCGGTGAGGCCCTGTCCGGCACCACCGGCGCGGCAGTGGCCACGGTCATCGGCCAGTTCTGCGGTGCCGGTGCCGCCATCTTCTTCAATCTGAAGAAGAACCCCGACATCCAGATCAGCTGGCACGGCTTCCGCCCCAGTGCAGAAGCCATCAGGCGCATCTATGTCGTCGGCCTGCCCAGCATCGCCATGCAGTGCGTCGGCAGCGTGATGACCTTCTTCATGAACCAGATCCTGATGGCCTTCTCGGCCACGGCGGTCGCCGTCTTCGGCGTCTACTTCAAGCTCCAGAGCTTCGTCTTCATGCCCATCTTCGGCATGAACAACGGCATGGTGCCCATCATCAGCTACAACTACGGCGCCCGTAATCCCGACCGCGTCAAAAAGACCATCAAGCTGGCCATGTGCTACGCAGAGGGCATCATGCTCATCGGCTTCTGCCTGTTCCAGTTTGTGCCGGACAAGCTGCTGAGCTTCTTCGCCGCCAGCGACGCGATGCTGGCCATCGGCATCCCGGCCATGCGCACCATCTGCTTCCACTTCCTGCTGGCCGGCATGAGCATCATCCTGTCCTCCACCTTCCAGGCGCTGGGCAACGGCATGTTCAGCCTCATCGTCTCCGTCTGCCGCCAGCTGGTCGTCCTGCTGCCTGCCGCCTGGCTGCTGAGCCAGACCGGCAACGTCAACCTGGTGTGGTGGTCGTTCGTCATCGCCGAGTTGGCCAGCGTGACCCTGAGTTTTGTCTTCTTTGCCCGTCTGGACAAAAAGATCATCGAACCCATGTACAACAAAGCTCCTGCCATGCAGTGAGCGGAACCGGCATTCTCCAAATTGAGAAAGGAACGTGACTGTTTTATGGGAAAGAAGTTGAAATGGAATCTGGTCCTGATGAGCATCCTCTATCTGGGTCTGGGCATCTTCCTGCTACTGGTGCCGGGCACCGCGATGAACATCGTCTGCTATGCGCTGGGCGGCGTGGTGCTGGCCTGCGCAGCGGTGCAGCTCGTCCGCTACTTTGCGGTGGAGCGCGGTGTCTTCCAGAGCCAGCTGACCCTGATCTCCGGTCTGGTCTGTCTGGGGCTGGGTGCGTTCCTCATCATCCGCAGCGACATCGTGGTGCGCATCCTGCCCATCGTCTTCGGCCTGTTCGTCATCTTCGACAGTCTGGGCCGCATCCAGAACGCACTGGAGCTGCGCAAGTGCCAGTATCCCAGCTGGAAAGGCTTCCTGCTGCTGGCCGTGCTGAGCATCGTGCTGGGCATCGTCATGATCCTCGACCCCTTCGGCACCATGGAAACGCTGGTCATGGCCATCGGCGTCATCCTCATCGTGGAGGGTGCGTTGAACCTGCTCAGTGCGCTGTACACCGTCATCGCGGTGAAGCGGTTCCTGAAGCTGCACCCGGAGACGCAGTCCATGCTGGAAGCCGTCACCGGGGAAGACCTGAACGGCGACGGCATCGTCGCCCCGGAGGTCGCCCATGCCGATGTGGAAGCCACGGCCGTCGAACTCGACCATGTGGACGAGAGCGCTGAGGTGGAGCAGGAAGACGACCCGTAAAACAAGCCCGCATAAAAGCCCCCCATCGGGGGAACCGGCCGCAGTGCGGCCTGAGATGTTTTTTATCAAATACAGCAAAGGATTACAGAACAATGGAAACGTACGATCTGATCATCGTTGGCGCCGGCCCGGCCGGCATCTTTACCGCCGTGGAGCTGCTGCGCCGCGGCAGCAAAAAGAAGATCCTGCTGGTGGAAAAAGGCAAGCCGGTGGAAAAGCGCCACTGCCCCAAGGCAGAGCTTGGCCACTGCGTCAACTGCCGCCCCACCTGCGCCATCACCACCGGTTTTTCCGGTGCCGGTGCCTTCTCGGACGGTAAGCTGAGCCTGTCCTATGAGGTCGGCGGCGACCTGCCCAGCCTCATCGGCGAGGAGTTCGCGCAGGAGCTCATCGACTACACCGACAAGATCTATCTGGAGTTCGGCGCAGACCCCCATGTGGAGGGCATCTACACCGGCGAGGAGATCAAGGAGATCCGCAAGAACGCCATCCATGCCGGTCTGAAGCTGGTGGATTGCCCCATCCGCCATCTGGGCACCGAAAAGGCCCAGCAGCTCTATCTGGCCATCCAGAACTATCTGGCCGACAACGGCGTCGAGATGCTTTTCTCCACCGAGTGTGAGAACATCATCCTAGAAGACGAGGTCTGCAAGGGCGTGTATCTCCGCGCGGGCAGCGACAGCGAGCCCCGCGCCGTCTATGCCGACACCGTCGTCATCGGCACCGGCCGCCGCGGCGCGGACTGGCTGGAAAAGATCTGCGCCGAACACCACATCGCCCACAAGCCCGGCACCGTCGATATCGGCGTCCGCGTCGAGTGCCGCAATGAGGTCATGGAGAAGGTCAACAAGGTGTTGTATGAGTCCAAGCTCATCGGCTACCCCAAGCCCTGGAAGAACAAGGTCCGCACCTTCTGCCAGAACCCCGGCGGTTTCGTGGCGCAGGAGAACTACGACAACGACCTGGCCGTCGTCAACGGCCACAGCTTCAAGGAGAAGAAGAGCGAGAACACCAACCTCGCCATCCTCGTCTCCCACAACTTCACCGAACCGTTCAACCAGCCCATCGCCTACGCACAGAAGGTGGGCGAGCTGACCAACATGCTGGGCGCAGGCCACATCATGGTCCAGCGCTACGGCGACATTCTGGACGGCAAGCGCACCTGGGCCAAGGAGCTGGCGCAGTCCAACGTCAAGCCCACCCTGAAGGACGCGGTGGCCGGTGACATCACCGCCGCCATGCCCTACCGCGCCATGACCAATATCATCGAGTTCATCAAGATGCTGGATATGGTCGTGCCCGGCTTTGCCGCCAACGAGACCCTGCTCTACAGCCCGGAGTTGAAGTTCTACTCCAACAAGGTCAAGATGGATGAGAACCTCGACACCAACATTCAGGGCCTGCACTGCCTGGGCGATTCTTCCGGCTGGACCCGCGGCCTGATGATGGCGTCCGTCATGGGCGTGCTCATGGGCCGCAAGCTGGCCGAAAAGGAAGGCTGCTGATCCCCGGAACTCACGATCCCCCGTGCGATTTGCACGGGGGATCTTTTTGCCGGTTTCCCCCGGCTTTTGTCTGGATTTGCAAAACTGGCGGTGTTCCGGTCCCGTTCGGCCTCCTTCATGGGAATAATTGATTTTTTCCGCGAAAACTGCTACACTAAGAAAAAACTCCACTGAAAGCGCTTCATAGATGTAGGGAGGTATCTTCTATGCGCGATTCTCCGGGAAGCGTCGTCACGCTGCTGTGTTCTGGCATCCAGCTTTACAGCGCGGAACGGCGCATTGCAGACTGCATCCTCAACGATGTGAAATGGGCGTCTGTGGTCACCTCGGCCCAGCTTGCCCGTGCCAGCCAGTCCTCGGAAGCCACCGTCACCCGGCTGTGCCACAAGCTCGGCTTTGACAACTACCGCAAATTCCAGCTGGCACTCGCGCGGGATGTGATGGACCAGCAGGAGACGGAGACCCAGCGCTCCACCAGTCCGGACCCCTTGCGGCAGGCCCTGCAGTCGGTGCAGGCCAACCGGCAGGAAGAGGTGCGCGCCACCATCCAGGCACTCAATCTGCGCCAGTTGCGGAAGGCGATGAGTGTCCTGCGCAGCGCGGAGCTGATCGAGGTCGAAGCCTCCGACAACAGCCTGCCCGTGGCCATGGATGCGTCGCTCAAGCTCGGCAGCCTGGGCAAGCGCTGCATGACCAGCGCCGTGCCCGGCCGGACCAGAGCCTTTGCCGACACCCTGACCGAGCGGGACGCCCTGCTGCTCATCTCAAACTCCGGCCGCAGCGAGCGCCTGCTGGAAACGGCTCGCGCCGCCCGCGAGCGGGGTGCCTCGGTCCTGCTCATCACCTGCGACCGCCGCTCCCCTCTGGCCGCGCAGGCAGACCACCTGCTGCTGGCCTCCAACCGGGCGCAGCGCATCGTGGCGACCGACCCGGTCCCATCTCTGCTCTCGTCGGCCCTTCTGGTCGAGGTGCTGTACTACCTGCTCCTGACCGAAGAAGACCTCTGACCAACCCAAAAAGGGCCCTCTGCCAACCGGCAAAGGGCCCTTTTTCTGCTACCTTACGCATGGAAGACATACTGGTCCATCCGGCGGAAGGCTTCCTCGATGCGGGAACGGGGCGAAGCCAGGTTCATCCGCAGATGGCAGGGGCCGTGGAACATCTTTCCGTCCTGCACGGCTACGCCGACATCCCAGCAGGCCTTTTCCACATCGTCGATGGTCTTGCCATGGGCGGCGCACCAGTCGGTGCAGTCCACAAAGAGCATATAGGTGCCTTCGGGCTTGGAAACCGTGACGCCCGCAAAGTGCTGTTCGATGTAGTCGCAGGCAAAGTTCACGTTGCCGCTCAGTACCTCGCAGAGCTCGTCCGTCCACTCATAGCCTTCGGGCTGATAGGCGCCGATGAGGGCGTGCATGGACAGCACGTTCATCATGTTGTAGTGGTTCAGGCTGGACTCTTTCTCGATGCGGTCACGCCACCAGTTGTTGTACACGATGTGGTAGCTGCCCACGAGACCGGCCAGGTTGAAGGTCTTGGAGGGCGCATAGAAGGCGGCGGTGCGCATCCGGGCATCCTCGCTGACGGACTGGGTGGGGGTGTGCTTGTGGCCGTTCAGGATGATGTCCGACCAGATCTCGTCGGAGACGACATAGACGTCGTACTTTTTGAACAGCTCCATGGCCTTTTCCAGCTCCCAGCGCTCCCAGACGCGGCCGCAGGGGTTGTGGGGGTTGCACAGGATGGCCGCATGGATGTGCTCTTCCTTCAGATGCTTCTCCATGTCCTCAAAATCCATCCGCCAGACGCCGTTCTCGTCCTTCACCAGCGGGGAATGCACGGCCTCGTAGCCGTTGTTCTTCAGGCTCATCGTGAAGCCGATGTAGGTGGGGCTGTGGATCAGGATCTTGTCGCCGCGGGAGCAGACGCAGTTCAGCGCACTGATGACGCCGCCCAGCACACCGTTCTCGTAGCCGATGTGTTCCGGCTTCAGGCCGGTGACGCCGTTGCGCTTCTCATGCCACCGGATGATGCTGTCGAAATACGCATCCGTGGCTTGAAAATAGCCGAAGGCCGGGTGTTTTGCACGCTCAATGATGGCTTCCTGGATGGTGGGCACGGTGGGGAAGTTCATGTCGGCCACCCACATCGGGATAGCGTCAAAGCCCGCCTTCGGGGGAGCCGGGGAGAAGCCGTCGCCCTTCAGGCCGTCCACTGCGATGGCGTCTCTACCGCGGCGGTCCAGGATGGAAGTAAAATCGTATTTCATAAGTGCGCTCCTTCTCAAAAATTTTGTCTGGCCCCACCTTAACACATTTGGGAGCCGGATGCAACCGCCCGCCGGGAAGTTGAAAAAATCGTGCGGAAAAATCACGAATTTCTACGATAAAAAAGAGCCTTCCGGCCCTGCGGCGGAAAGCTCCTTTTCAAATCGTGATTCAGCCCTCGATGAGCTCAACGGTCTTCATCCGGACCGGGGTCTTGGGCTTATCGTTCCAGTCGGTGGCGACTGCAGCGATCTTGTCCACCACGTCCATACCGGCCACGACCTTGCCGAATGCGGCATACTGGCCGTCCAGATGGGGGGCATCCTGGTGCATGATGAAGAACTGGCTGCCGGCGCTGTTCGGGCTCATGCTGCGGGCCATGCTGATGACGCCGCGGGTGTGCTTGATCGGGTTGTTGACGCCATTGGCAGCAAACTCACCCTTGATGCTCCAGCCGGGGCCGCCGGTGCCGTTGCCCAGCGGGCAGCCGCCCTGGATCATAAAGCCGGGGATGACGCGGTGGAAGGTCAGGCCGTTGTAAAAGCCCTGACCGACCAGCTTCTTGAAATTCTCACAGGTGAGAGGGGCGGCTTCCTCATTCAGCTCAATGTCGATGACGCCGCCGTCTTCCATAGTAATGCGAACCATACTGTTCCAATGCTCCTTTATCTTGGCCCCTCAGCGGGGCATTTGCGGCAGAAGTTCTGCCAGAATCCTCTTATAGTATACCATACCTTTTGGCTTGTGCAACGGCACAGTTGCAACGTTTTTGTAAATTTGGGGGCGATTTTCATGATTTCCCGTCAAAAAGGGCCGGGAACGCTTGTTGACAAACCACCAGCTTCACAGCTCCTCCCGCAGCTCCGTCAGATCGGCCCAGAAGCGTTTGGGGCAGTGAGTCATGCGGCCCCGCTCGTTGTGGCGGGCCTGGATCTCCAGCGTTTTGTAAAACTGCTTCCAGAGCGCCTGAAACTGCTGCTCCCGCTCACTGGGCGGGGGAAGCTCCAGCGGCTCGGCCAGTTCCAGCAGCTGCGGCCGGTGATCCCGATACAGCAGCACTGCCTGGTGCACCGCGTCGTAGATCATGAAGTCTTCCTCCGGAAAGCGGCCGCAGAAATGCCCCCGCAGCAGCGGCAGGATGTAGTTTTTCGGGTGGATGACCGCACCCAGCATCCCATCGTGTTCCTCGAAGCGGACGAAGCCCTGAAATTTGTCCACCTCCCAGTCGAGGCTCTTTTTCATCTCGTAGAGCGGCGCGACGTCCGGGTGGCCTGCCCGCTTGACTGTGCCCGGCCCCAGCGCGAAGGCCAGATGCAGAAACCGGATGAGGAGCAGTTCCTTGTCCTCCCGGCCGGAGAGGAAGTCCCGCGTGACGAGGTATTCCGTCTCGGCCCCCAGTTTCCGGCCAAAGCTTGCAAACACCCGCCGGGCTTTTTCGTGGTCGGTGGCGATGTCCTTGAAGGGGTAGAGGGTAGCGGTCTCCCGCTCCGGTGTCCAGACCGCAAACGGGATCTCATGCTGGGCAAAGCTCTCGAAGACGCAGCAGAGGAAGCCCTCAAAGCTGCCGTCGTAGAGGTAAACGACTGCGGCATCGTGGAGCTTGCGGGCAGGGTTCACAGCGCTCTGGCCAAACATTGCACTGCCTCCTCCCGCACCAGCTTCTGGGCCGCGTGGGGCGGCACGCCCTGTGCCACCAGCTTGTCCACGGCGGGCGGCGAGAACAGGCTCAGCTGCTCCACGCCGCCGCTGAAGACGGTCGGGTCGATGAGGGCACTCGTGATCCGCTCCCGGCCCGCGCTGCCCCGCCCCGGATGCGCCCCGGCAAAGCCCCGGCAGGTGATGAAATACTGGGCCCGCTTGAGCACCACGCCCATCCGCTTCAGCTCATCCAGCCCCAGCGAGGCCTGTTTCCGGGCATGCCAGATGCGCCGGGCACTCTTGGGGCCGATGCCCGGCACCCGCAGCAGCATCTCGAAGGGGGCCCGGTTCACGTCCACCGGGAACAGCCCGTAATGCTGGACCGCCCAGTTGCATTTCGGGTCCAGATAGGGGTTGAAGTTCGGGTGATCGGCGTCCAAAATCTCGTCCGCTTTGAACTGGTAGAACCGCAGCAGCCAGTCCGCCTGATAGAGCCGGTGCTCCCGCAGCAGCGGGGGCTTGGTGTCCAGCGCGGGCAGGCGGGTATCCTCGGCCACGGGGATGTAGGCGGAGTAGAACACCCGCTTGAGGCTGTATTTCTGGTACATTCCCTCGGTCAGCTTGAGGATGTGATGATCCGTCTCCGGCGAAGCCCCCACGATCATCTGGGTGCTCTGACCGGCGGGCGCGAACCGGGGCGCTTTGCGGTAAAGGGTCAGTTCCTCCCGGTTGGCGGCTCCTTTCACTGCGATCTGCTTCATGGGCCGGAAGATGGAGTGCCGCCCCTTGTCCGGGGCCAGCAGTTTCAGGCTGCTCTCGCTGGGCAGCTCCACATTGACGCTCAGGCGGTCGGCCAGAAAACCCAGCTGCTCCAGCAGTTCCGGGCTGGTGCCGGGGATGGCCTTGGCGTGGATGTACCCGCCGAAATGGTATTCGTTCCGCAGCAGGCGCAGGGTCTTGAGCATCCGCTCGGTGGTGTAGTCCGGGCTGACCAGCACCGCGCTGGACAGGAACAGCCCCTCGATGTAGTTGCGGCGGTAGAACTCGATGGTCAGCTCGGCCAGCTCCCACGGCGAAAAGGTAGCGCGGGGCGCATCGTTGGACCTGCGGTTGACGCAGTAGCTGCAATCGAAGGCACAGCAGTTGGTCATCAGCACCTTGAGCAGGCTGACGCAGCGGCCGTCCGCCGTAAAGGCATGGCAGCAGCCCGGTGCGTAGCAGCTGCCCATGCTGCCCGCCTTTGCCGCACGGGACGCTCCGCTGGACGTGCAGGCCACATCGTATTTTGCGCTGTCTGCCAGAATGGTCAGCTTTTCCATCAGCGACTGTTCCATGCCGCACCTCCGTTCGTTTATCAAAAAAGGCTGCCGCATCCTTGCAGCAGCCTTTTCAGCGCAAATTGGTTACCACTTGGCCTTGGTCTCGACCACGCGGCCTGCGATGTGCAGGCGGTTCAGGTCTTCGCCCTTGATGACCAGCTCCTTGTAAGCCGGGTTGAAGGGCTGCAGCACGACGCAGTTGCCCCGCTGCAGATACCGCTTGAGGGTTCCTTCGCCCTCGTCGCCGTAGATCAGGACGCCCAAGTCGCCGTTTTCCAGCGTATCCTGCCGGTGCACCAAAGCCAGATCGCCATCGTGGATGCGGGGCTCCATACTGTCGCCGCGCACCACAAGATAGAAGTAGCTGGAGGGGTCTTTGACGCGGGCATATTCCTTGCCGTAGTCCTCCTCATAGGCCAGCGCGCCGTAACCGGCCTTGACCGTGCCGATGACCGGGATCAGGCTGTACACATAGCTGCCGAAGAAGCGCTCCTCGGTCTGGCCCTCGCTGGCGGGATCGAACAGGCCCAGCAGGTAGTCTGCGGTGGTATCCAGGATCTCGGCAAGCTTGGCCACCGTGGCAGGGTCCGGGGAGCTTTTCCCGCTCTCCCATTTGCCCACTGCCTGCTGGGTAACGCCCAAAAGTGATGCAAGTTCCGCCTGGCTCATATGCTTTTGCTTGCGGCATTGCCGTAACAGCTCCGGAAACGACATCGTTCAACACTCCTCTGTTCTCGTCCGTCGGGTTTGTTTCTTGCTGTTTTTATTATACAACAAAAGGCTGTGCAAGTAAAGAGAAAGTTTTGTTTTGGCTCGAAAAAAAGTTGTCGCAAAATCATTTTTGGTCTGCATCGTGGAGAAATTTTCAATTTAGGGTTGACAGAAGGCCGGAAATCTGGTAAATTAAATAGGCATTCGGTACGGCGTGTGCGGGTGCCCACGAGGAGAGATGTCCGAGTGGTTTAAGGAAGCAGTCTTGAAAACTGCCGTGCGGCAACGCACCGTGGGTTCGAATCCCACTCTCTCCGCCATTTTTTTGAATCAGTGTAACACACTTTGCTCTGGAGTAGTACTCAAGAGGCCGAAGAGGCGCCCCTGCTAAGGGCGTAGGTCGTCTAAA
>ENA-UERC01000084-UERC01000084.1-human-gut-metagenome-genome-assembly--contig:-NODE-84-length-70707-cov-5.613465_pt1 | contig 70707 bp, 66 predicted proteins | sample MGYA00242955_ERZ507955 | MGnify/ENA primary metagenome ERZ507955 (study PRJEB26167, sample SAMN06115394) | human gut metagenome | host: Homo sapiens | place: China:Hubei | collected 2016-04-27 | study... | reverse complement strand
ATAGGAATGCCGGATGCCTCTATCGTTTGCATAGTTTTTTGACAGACTGAAAACGCGCCTGTCGCTTTTGCGACAGGCGCGTTTTCAGTGAAGAGTGAAAAACGAAAAGTGAAAAGTTAAGGTATGCCGCCTTTGGCGGCATGATTTTAATATGTGCCGCTATGCGGCACACCGCTTCTCTTCACTCTTCTCTCTTCGCTTTTCTCTTATAGTATAAACCCGCCGTCCACCGTCAGCACCTGACCGGTGATGAAGTCCGCCTTCTCCGACGCCAGAAACGCCGCCGCGTGGGCAATATCCTCCGGCGTACCAAGACGGCGCAGAGGCGTTTCCTCCGCCAGCTGGGGCAGTACCTCCGGCGGCAGCGCGTCCAGCATGTCGGTTTTGATGACACCGGGGGCGATGCAGTTGACCCGGATATGGGTGGGCGCCAGCTCCGACGCCAGCGAACGGGTCAGGCCGATCAGCGCCGCCTTGGTGCAGGAATACGTCACCTCGCAGCTGGCGCCCCGCTGGCCCCAGATGGAGGAGATGTTGAGAATACAGCCCTCATGGGCGTGGAGCATGGCGGGCAGCACCGCCTGAATGGCGTGGTACGCGCCGTCCACGTTGGTGGAGAAATACCGGTGCCACATCTCGTCGGTCACGTCCTGAAACAGCGCCTGTCCCGCCACGCCGGCGTTGTTCACCAGCAGCGACACCGGGCCCCATTTCTCCTGAATGGCCCGCACCATGGCCTGCACCTGCTGCCGCTGGGACACGTCCGCCTGATACGTCATAATGGCATGACCCTCCGCCGCCAGCTCGGCGGCCAGTGACTCGGCGCAGTCCTGCCGCACCCGGTAGTTGACGCAGACCCGCCAGCCCTGACGGGCCAGCTCACGGGCCACCGCCCGGCCAATGCCCCGGCTGGAGCCGGTGACAAGCGCGATCTTCTCCATATATCGTTCCTCCCTGTGGCTGTGTTTTTCCCTATTGTACCTGAAATAGGGGGAGGATGCAAGGCTTTGTAGGATGACGCGGTGCGGTGTTATGGCATATTGTGCGGGCGGATATATGCTGTTCGTCAGAACGCTGTAGGGGCGGACGTCGACACGTTAAGAAAACATGCCGGTGGCATGTTTTTAGTGTCGATCGCGGCGGCTATGCCGCCGTAGCATCTATCTTGGTTTTGAAGGTACTATCTCACGTCGTTAGGGCCGACAGAGTCGTCGGCCCCTACGAAGTTCTATCGGCAGTCCGTGCGTATGGGATATCTAACTTCCCCGTAAAAAACCACCCCATTGCCTGTCCGGCAATGGGGTGGTTGCGTTTACGATGACAGGTGCCGGCCGAAGTTGCCGCCTACCCGGATGCCCTCCTGAATGATGGTGAAGGCGTGGGGGTCGATCTCGCTGAGCGCCATCTGCACCGACACCACCTCGTACTTGCTGAGACACACGCACAGCACATGCACCTGATCGTGGGAATAGCCGCCCCGGCCCTCCCACAGGGTAAAGCTGCGATCCAGCTTTTCCAGAATGGTCTGGTTCAGCCGCTCGGGATCCTCCTTGGTGAAGATCAGCATCTGGACGGAGATGTTCTGCTGGTGCACCCGATCCAGAAACAGTGCCTGAAACACCACGTAAATGGCAGAATAGATAGCGGTGGTCAGGTCGAACAGCACGGCGCACAGCGCGTACAGCGCTGTGTTGAAGGTGATGGAGAACCGGCCCACCGTGAAACCCTTCCCCTTTTTGCTGAGGTACAGGCCCAGCACGTCCAGTCCGCCGGTGGAGCAGCCGCAGGTGAGGATAATGCCGCCGGAAAAGCCGCTGATGATGCCGCCCACCAGACAGGAGGTCAGCTTGTCCGCGATGATCGGCGTGGCGGGAGACGGGATCACCGCCAGCGCGATGGAGTTGATGATGGTCACGGTGGTCATGCCCACCACAAAGTCCCGGCCCAGCGTGCGCCACGCCAGCACGATCAGCGGCAGATTCACCAGCAGGTAGAAGATACCCGCCAGATCCACCGAGGTCTCCAACCCCAGCGCCGTCACCAGCAGGGTACGGATCACCTGACACAGACCGTACAGGCCGCCGCTGTACATGCCCTGCGGCACGACGATCAGGTTGATGCCCGCCGCCATCAGGATGCCGCCCAGCACACCCATGCCCAGCCGCAGCCATTTGTTCTGCTGCACCTTCTGCAACATACGCTGACCCTCCTTATATATAAGTAGTATGGTCGGATTTTGTCTGTTTCAGACGCAAAACCGCAGAATTCCGCGTCATTTTTCACATTTGCGAGGCGATTATAATATATCACCTCCGGCTTGTCAAGGCTTTCCCCGCTTTTCAGAGGGTAAACCGCAGGCGGCTGTACAGCCGCTGCCTTGCCCGCCGCAGACAGCGGGACACGGTGGATTTGTTGACCCCCAGCCGCCGGGCGATCTCGGTGACGGTCAGCTCCTCCTGAAACTGCATGTCTACCATCTGCCGCTGGCGGGGCGTCAGCTCCGCCATGGCGTCCGGCAGACGCCGCCGCAGACGGCGCAGGCGGCGGCTGTTGTCCTCGTCTCCCTGCTGCCACTGGGCCAGCTGGGCGTAATCAAACAGTAAATCGTTCATCCCGGTAATAGCTCCTGTCGTAGTAGTGGGCCGTCAAGCGGTGGAGCTGGCGGCATTGCCGCAGCAGCGGCTCCAGATCCAGTATCCGGCGGTGCAGGGAAAAGCGCTGGCTTTCGTCCCGCGCTTCTCTCTCCTCCTGCCGCAGCTGGGCAAGGCGGCGGGACAGCAGCTCCGCCGAATAAGCGTAGCTTTCCGATAATTCTTGCAGCGTCATGGAATCTCTCCTCTCTCTTTGGGACATTTTCAAAAAATTTCCCCGGAAAAATGCGTCTTTTTGTGAAGATTGTTGTTGACAAATAAAGTGACTTCTGCTAATATAATCTTCGCTGGTAGCAAATGCTGGTGTAGCTCAGCTGGCAGAGCAGCTGATTTGTAATCAGCAGGTCGGGGGTTCGAATCCGTCCACCAGCTCCAATTTCATATGGGGGATTTCCCGAGTGGCCAAAGGGGACAGACTGTAAATCTGCTGGCAACGCCTTCGGTGGTTCGAATCCACCATCCCCCACCAGGACTTCCGGATGCAGTCGCATCCGGAAGTCTTTTTTTACCATCCGGCGGGCTGCCCCTACCTGTCCCGGGAATTTTCCGAAAGATTGCAGGAGGGTTGCCCTTTTTCGGGCAACAGGCGGAAAAAAACTTCCGCATGGGTATAATTGGGAGAAAACCCGCCGAAAAAACGGGGAAATTTGGGCGCTGCGCCCATTGCACAGGGGCGGCGGCTGTGCTATAATGCCGTGGCATTATGTGGGAAAAGGACGATTTTCATGACGGAAACGGTACTTTTTATATTGGAGATCATCGGTACGGCGGTTTTTGCCGCCTCCGGCGCTCTGGCCGGGCTCCAGCGCCAGCTGGATGCCTTCGGCGTGGTGATCCTGGGCGTGTGTACCGCCTGCGGCGGCGGCGTTATCCGGGACCTGACCCTGGGCATTACGCCGCCGGTGATGTTCTGCCAGCCGGTGTATGCCCTGGTGGCCATGGGTGTGTCGGCCCTGGTGTTCCTGCCCGCCGTGCGGCATCTGCTGGCGGTAGAGAGCCGCGCCTATGAGCTGGTCATGCTGTGGCTGGACTCCATCGGCCTGGGCCTTTTTACGGTGGTGGGCGTTCAGTGTGCCTTTCAGCAGGCGGAGAACTATAACCTGTTCCTGCTGGTGTTTGTGGGCGTGGTTACCGCCGTGGGCGGCGGTGTGCTGCGGGACGTGCTGTCCAACCAGAAGCCCTACATCTTTGTCAAGCACTTCTATGCCTGCCCTACCCTGATTGGGGCATTGCTGTGCGCCCTGTGCTGGCAGCATCTGGGGGATATTCCCTCCATGCTGCTGGGAGCGGCGGTGATCTTAGTGCTGCGGCTGTGCGCCGCCCACTTCCGCTGGGGCCTGCCCCATGCGGCGGACCTTCCGGAATAACCGGCGTTTGTCAAAAAGGACTGTGCCTGCCGCGAAAGCGGCAGGTTTTTTGTCTGGCGCGCCAGAAATCTTGAGACTGACGCTACTATATCACAAGAATCTTGGTGTGTCAAGCCCATTTTAACAAGTTTCTTGTTAAAAGTATTGACAAAAACCAACAAACATGGTATGCTGACAGCAGAATCGCGTCGAACCGTGTCGAAGGAGGGCAGAACCATGAGCTTTGGCGAACAGCTGCGCAAGCGCCGGGAGGAGCTGGGCATATCCCGGGCGGAGCTGGCGGACCGGCTGGGAGTATCCCGGTCCGCCATAGGCAATTATGAGACCGGCGTCAGCGCCCCCAAGGAGGAGGTACTGCTGCGGCTGTTTGACGCCCTGGGCGTGGACCCCAACTATCTGTATCGGGACGCCTACCGGGCCAATGGCGGCATTCGCTCCGACGAGGAGCAGGCCCTGCTGGAGAGCTATCGGCGGCTGAGCCTGGCCGGGCGGCAGACGGTCCACACCATGGTCCGCGCTCTGGAGGGCATGCAGCAGGAGCTGGAGCAGGCCCAGCCCCAGCAGGCCCCCCGCACCATCCCCCTGTATTTCAGCCCCGCCGCCGCCGGATACGCCGCCCCGGTGTTCAGCGAGGACTATGAGACCATCCCCGTCACCGGACAGGTGCCCCGCGGGGCCGAGCTGGCGGTGCGTATCCAGGGCGACTCCATGGAGCCTCATATTCACGACGGCGGCGTGGTGTATGTGAACCACGATCCCCTGCAAAACGGCGACGTGGGCATTTTCTGCGTGGACGGCGAGATGGTGTGCAAGCAGTATTACCGGGACCCGCTGGGCATGGTCTATCTGTTCAGCCTGAACCGGCGCAGGGCCGACGCCGACGTGCTGCTGCCCCCCAGCAGCGGCCGCAGTCTCACCTGCTTCGGACGCTGCATGCTGCACAGTCTGCCTCTGCCTCAATAATTTTTGGCTAATGTGCCAATTCCCTTCGATTATATTTGACTTTTTGCATAAAAGCCCTTACAATGAAAACGCCCTTCGTCATGAAGGGCGTTTTTCTGATAAAAAGGTGGAGACATTTATGAAAATTCTGCTGCAAGTGGCATTGGTATTCGGCATTTACTGGGTGGGGCAGGGCATCGAGGCGGTGCTGCCCTTTGCCTTTCCGGCCAGCGTCATCAGTCTGCTGCTGCTGTTGGTGCTGCTGCTGACAGGCGTGGTGCGGGTGGACCACATCCGGGAAAAGTCCGACTTTCTGCTGGGGAACCTGGGCTTTTTCTTCATCCCCGTGTCGGTGAGCATCATGAACTATGTGGACCTGCTCTGGCAGCACGCCGCGGCGTTTCTGACGGTGTGCGTGGTGTCTATGGTGCTGACCTATGGGGCCACGGTGTGGGCCGTGCGCCTGACCCAGCGGCTTATGGACCGGGGAGGGAAGCGGAAATGATGCAGGAGCTGTTTGCCCAGCCGTATTTCGGCGTGCTGCTGACGATAGCAGCCTACTGGGCCGGAATGAAGATCCAGCACAAGACCCGGCTTGCCATCTGCAACGGCATGCTGCTGGCGGTGCTGCTGGTGATCGCGGTGCTGCTGGTGTTCCACATCCCCTATGAGAGCTATTACCAGGGCGGGGCGCTGATCAATCTGTTCCTGGGGCCGGCCACGGCCTGTATGGCAGTGACCATCTATTCCCAGCGGAGGCTGCTGGCCAAGCACTGGCTGCCGGTGCTGGTGGGCTGCACCGTGGGCGTGGTGACGGCCATGGGCAGCATTCTGCTGCTGTGCCGCCTGTTTGGCCTGGACCGTGCCATGGCCATGTCCCTGCTGCCCAAATCCGTCACCATGCCCATTGCCACCGTCGTATCCCAGGGCCACGGCGGAACGATGGCCATTACCGTGGCGGCGGTGGTGGTGACGGGCATGCTGGGGAACCTGTGCGCACCGCTGCTGGTGAAGCTGTTCCGGGTAAAGGACCCCATGGCCGTGGGCCTGGGCATCGGGGCGTGCAGCCACGCCATGGGTACCGCCAAGGCCCTGGAGCTGGGCGAGACCGAGGGGGCCATGAGCGGCCTGGCCATCGGCCTGTGCGGGATCCTTACCACGGTGCTGGCGCTGTTCGCCGGGTTTTTTTGGGCATAACCATTATCCAAAGCGGGGGCGCTGTGCGCCCCCCGCTTTTTGCTTCCCTAACTTGTCAAAAAGGTTTCAAATGTATGGAATATTTGGCGAATATTTTTGATTTTTTTGTTCCGGATGTTCAAAAGAGACTGGGTGCTCCCGAAAATTCTTGTGCACCATTTTGCACAAAAACAGGAGACATGGCCCGGGGAGCTTTGGTATAATATGGATGGAACAAAAAGACCGTCCCACGGCTGGGCGGATATAGAAAGGGAACGAATTATGGCTATCAAGATCGGTATCAATGGTTTCGGCCGCATCGGCCGCGTGGTCCTGCGCATCCTGGCGGAGCAGCCCGATAAGTATGAGGTCTGCGGCATCAACCTGCGGAAGGCAGACGTGGACTATATGGTCTATCTGCTGAAATACGACTCCGTGTTCCGCCGCTTCAACGGCACCGTGGAGCACGAGGGCGGCGACCTGGTGGTCAACGGCCACAAGATCCGGGTGTTCAGCCAGTCCGACGCGGCCATGATCCCCTGGAGTGAGTGCGGCGCGGAGTACATCATCGAGTCCACCGGCGCCAACAACACCACGGAGAAGGCCTCCCGCCACTTCAAGGGCGGCGCCAAGAAGGTGCTGCTGACCGCCCCCGCCAAGGACGAGGTCACTCCCACCTTTGTATACGGCGTCAACAGCGAGCTGTATCAGCCGGACATGATGGTCGTCTCCAACGCCAGCTGCACCACCAACTGCCTGGCCCCCCTGGCCAAGGTCATCCATCAGGAGTTCGGCATCGAGCAGAGCCTGATGTCCACCATCCATGCCTCCACTGCCAAGCAGAAGGCCGTGGACTCCCGGGGCGGCAGCGACTGGCGCACCGGCCGCTCCATCCTCAACAACATCATCCCCACCTCCACCGGCGCGGCCAAGGCGGTGGGCCGGGTGATCCCCAGCCTGAAGGGCAAGATGACCGGCATGGCCTTCCGTGTTCCCACCGCCGACGTGTCCGTGGTGGACCTGACCGCCCGCCTGTCCCGCACCACCACCTATGCCGAGATCTGCTACGCCGTCCGCCACGCCTCCGAGACGTATATGAAGGACATCATCGGCTATACCACCGACCAGGTGGTGTCCACGGATTTGATCGCCGATCCCTGCCCCTGCGTCTTTGACGAAAAGGCCGGCATCATGCTGGACCACGATTTTGTGAAGCTCATCGCCTGGTATGACAACGAGTACGGCTACAGCAATATGGTGGTCCGTATGCTCCAGCACATGTATGACGTCGATCAGGCTGCCCAGGCCAAGTAAAAAAACCTGCATACAATCATACAAACAGGCAAAAGGCCGCCCTTCCGGGCGGCCTTTTGCTATTTCTGATCCTCCTCCGCCTGGCGGGCGATGTCCAGCAGCCAGCGGACGGCCTCCAGCGGGTACCGGCCCCGGGCCGTTTCCCCGGTGAGCATCAGGGCCGACGCCCCGTCCAGCACGGCGTTGTACACGTCCAGCACCTCCGCCCGGGTGGGGGTGGGGTGCTCCGTCATGGTGTGCAGCAGCTGGGTCACCACTAAGAAGGGCTTCCCGGCCCGGCGGCACCGGGCGGCCATGTCCTTCTGGGCGGCGGGCAGGTGCAGAAGCCCCAGATTGCTGCCCAGGTCCCCCCGGGCCACGGTGACCACGTCGCAGGCGTCCATCCATTGGGGCAGGCTCTGCCAGCCCTGCCGGTCCTCGATCTTGGCGAATATCGCGAAGTGCTCCAGGCCCCGGCGGGCCAGGGCCGCCCGGACCTGCTCCAGCTCATGGCGGCTGCGGACAAAGGGCTGCATCACCGCCGTGACCCCCTGCCCTGCCGCCGCGTCCAGGTCCAGCAGGTCCCGGGCCGTCAGCGCCGGGCGGAGAAGCTCCACCCCGGGCAGGGTGATGCTCTTGCGGCTCTCCAGCACCCCGCCCCGGGTGACGGTGCAGGAGACGGCTTCGCCGCAGGACTCCGCCCGCAGGGCCATCAGGCCGTCGTCCAGCAGAATCTCCCGGCCCGGCCGAATGGCCGCCAGAATATCCGGCTCCACCGGCAGGCCCCCGGGGCCCAGGGTCACGGTTTCCCCCGCCGTCAGGGTCACGGGACGGGACAGGGGCCCCATCCGCAGCTCCGGCCCCCGCATATCGACGATCAGCTCCGCATCCCGGCCCGACGCCTGCCGGGCCTGCTGCACCGCCTCCGTCCAGGGGCGGCAGGCCGTCAGGGTGGTGTGGGACAGGTTCAGGCGGAAGCCCGTCAGCCCCATGTCCAGCAGCTCTGTCAGCAGGTCCGCCCGGCAGCAGGCAGGGCCCAGGGTGGCGTAGGTTTTCACGGCGTATCCTCCTTGTGAAAATGGTCGTATACCGCCCGGGCGGCGGCCTTGGGCACCACCGCCTCCAGCTGGGGCAGCTCCGCCTGGGCAATGGCCCTGACGCTTTTGAAGTGCTTCAAAAGGGCCTTCTTCCGCACGTCCCCTACCCCGGGGATGCCGTCCAGCCGGGAGGTCAGGGCGGATTTCGTGTGCTTTTCGTGGTGATAGGTGATGGCAAAGCGGTGGACCTCCTCCTGCACCCGGCCCACTAAGGCGAACAGGGGCGGGCTCTGCTGGATGCCCAGCTCCTGCCCCTGGGGCGTTACCAGGGCCCGGGTCCGGTGGCGGTCGTCCTTCACCATGCCCAGCACCGGCACGGTGAGGCCCAGCCTTTCCAGCACATGGCAGGCGGCCTCCGCCTGCAGCTGGCCGCCGTCCATCAGCAGCAGGTCCGGCAGGGGGGCAAAGTGCTCGTCCCCCTCCAGATACCGCCGGAACCGGCGCTCCAGCACCTCCTCCATGGCCCGCAGGTCGTCGGCGTGGTCCAGGGTCTTTACCTGGAACCGGCGATAGTCCCGCTTCAGGGGCCGCCCGTCGGCAAACACCACCATGGAGGCCACCATGTCCTGCCCGGCGGTGTGGGAAATGTCGTAGGATTCCAGCCGCCGGGGGGGCTGCGCCAGCCCGGCCAGGGTCCCCAGCTGCTCTAAGGTCTTGCCGGTGCGCTCGGCATCGAAGGTGATGCGCTCCACCTCCTCCCGGGCGTTGCGGCGGGCCATGCGCAGCAGCTCCGCCCGCTCCCCCCGCTGGGGCACCCGCAGGGTCACCCGGTGCCCGGCCCGGCCTGTCAGCAGGGCGGCGAAGGTGTCCATATCCTCTAATTCGCAGGGTACCAGAATCTCCCGGGGCAGGGCCTGGCGGTCCAGGTAATACTGGCTCAGCACGGCGGAGAGAATGTCCGCCTCCTCCTGGTCGGCGGCGGCGGAGAACACCTCCACCTCCCGGCCCAGAAGATTGCCGTCCTCAATGTGCAGCACGGCGCTGCCGCAGCGGACCTGGCCCGGGTACACGCCCCACACGTCCGTGTCGGCGCAGACCCCGGCGATGACCTGCTGGGTCTTGCCCAGCACGGAGATGGCCCGGATCCGGTCCCGCAGGGCGGCGGCCTTTTCAAAGTTCAGCTCCTCCGCCGCCTGCTCCATCTCCTGGCGCAGCTCCGCCGTCAGCTGGCGGTAGTGGCCGCTGAAAATGCGCACCGCCTGGCGGATGCGGGCCTGATACTCCGCCTGACCGGGGCCGTCCGGGCGGCAGAAGCCGTCGCAGCGGCCAATGTGGTGATTCAGGCAGGGCCGCTCCCTGCCGATATCCCGAGGAAACTGGCGGGTGCAGATGGGCAGGCGCAGGGCGCCGCACACCGCCTCGATGGCCAGGCGGGTCTCACGCCGTCCGCCGAAGGGACCGAAGTATTTCGCGCCGTCGTCAGCGGTCTTTCCCACCAGGGAGAAGCGGGGATAGGCCGCGTCGGCGTCCAGCCGCACAAAGGGATAGCCCTTGTCGTCCTTCAGCAGGATGTTGTACCGGGGCATGTGGCGCTTGATGAGAGAGTTTTCCAGGATCAGGGCCTCGAACGCCGTGGAGACGAAGATCGTGTCGAACCGGTCGACCTGCGCGACCATGGCGCGCGTTTTCTTGTTGTGGGAGGCAGTGTCCTGGAAGTATTGGCTGACGCGGTTTTTCAGCTTCTTGGCCTTGCCCACATAAATCACCTTGCCGGTTTTGTCCATCATCAGATAGACCCCCGGGGCAAGGGGCAGATCGTTGGCCTTCTGCCGCAGCTCGTCCTTGGTCATGGCGGCGCTCCTTTCAGGGTTTTCCCCAGTATACCACGTTTTGTCCCGGAAAGATAGTTTGCATTTTTCCCGGGGACAGGTATAATAGAGGGGAAAATACACCGCTAAGAAAAGAGGGAGAATCCGTATGTATAACCAATGGAACAGCGCCAATGTGGACCAGCTGGTGCTGCGAAAAGGGGAGGAACATCTGCTGTACCGGGGCCCGGAGGGCAGCGTGGTCCGGAATGACCACCTGGTCATGAGCGATATCGCCGACGGACCGGCTCTGGCGGCGCTTCTGCGCCGCCTGGGGCTGGAAAACGGGGGGCTTTTCTGCGTCCCCCAGGGGGCCAGTGACGAGGTGGCCCGGGCCTTTGGCCTGAAAAAGGGCGTCCCCTGCACCCAGTGGGTCTATGGCGGCAGCCAGCCGCCCCGGGTCCCCCAGGGGGACGTGCGGCCCATTACGGAGGAGTATATTCCCCTGTGCGCCGCCCACTATCACCCGGAGGACGACGAGGCGGCATATCTGCGCAGCCGGATGGAGGCGGGGCAGCTGTGGGGCCTGTTTGAAGATGGGCAGCCGGCGGCTTTCATCGGTGTGCACCACGAGGGCAGCATGGGCATTTTAGAGGTCCTGCCGGAGTATCGCCGCCGGGGCCTGGCCATGGCCCTGGAGGGCTGGCTGATCCGGTGGCACCTGGAGCGGGGCTGGACCCCCTTCTGCCATGTGTATGAGGACAACCCCGCCTCCCACGCCCTGCAGAAAAAGCTGGGGCTGACTCCCGCGCCGGACCCGGTGGTGTGGTGCTGGCGGCCCCATGAGGACGGGGAGGCGGACCAATGACCGCCGTTGTGGCCGTGTGCGAAAACGGCGGCATCGGCAAGGACGGCACACTGCTGTTCCACATCCGGGAGGACCTGCGGCGGTTCCGGCAGCTGACCCTGGGCAAAACCGTGGTCATGGGCCGGAAAACCCTGGAGAGTCTGCCCGGTGGCCGGGGGCTGCCGGACCGGCGGAACCTGGTGCTGACCCGGGACCCGGGGCTTTCTGCTCCGGGGGCGGAGGTGCTCCGGCGCCTGGAGGACGTGCCGGAGGACGCGGTGGTCATCGGCGGGGAAAGCGTGTACCGCCAGCTGCTGCCCCGGTGCAGCACCGTGTATCTGACGAAGATCTTCGCCGCGCCCCAGGCCGACGCGTTTTTCCCCGATTTATCCCGGGACGGCGCGTGGACAGAGGTGGAACAAAGCGAGACATTCACCTCCGGCGGCGTGTCGTTCCAATATGTGACCTACCGCCGGAAATAAGAACGAAGGAGGCGGTCTTATGGCAGACCTGGGCACCAATGTGCGATATATCAAGGGCATCGGCGAGGCCCGGGCCGCCGCCCTGGAAAAGCTGGGCATCACCACCCTGGGAGATTTGATCGCCTATTTTCCCCGGGGGTATGAGGACCGGACCCAGGTCCGGCCCATCCGGGAGCTGACGGCCGGGGAATGCGTGTGCATCCGGGGTATGGTGGCGGCAGACCCCACGCCCCGCCGCATTGCCGGAGGGCGCACCCTGGTCAAGACCCGGGTGGTGGACGACAGCGGGTCCATGAATCTGGTTTTTTTCAACGCCCAGCATCTGGGCAGCTCCCTGCGCATGGGGGAGACGTATGTGTTTTTCGGCAGGGTGGAGGACGATCTGCGGCGCAAGCAGATGATCAACCCCCTGTTCGAGCCGGAGGGGCGGCAGCAGGTCACCGGACGCATTATGCCCATCTATCCCCTGACCGCCGGAGTGACCCAGGGGCTTATGGCCCGGGCAGCCCGGCAGGGGCTGGACGCCTGCCGGGAGCTGCTGCCGGACGTGCTGCCCGACGGCATCCGCCAGGCCCACAGCCTGTGCTATGTGAATTACGCCTATGAGAACATCCACTTTCCGTCGTCGCCGGAGGCGTTGGCGGTGGCCCGGCGGCGGCTGGTGTTCGAGGAGCTGTTCCTGCTGACCTGCGGCTTGCAGCTGCTGCGGCAGCGGCGGCGGGATGTGGCTGGACCCGCGTGCCATCCCATGGATATGGAGCCCTTTCACCGGCGGCTGCCCTTCGCCCTGACCGGGGCCCAGCGGCGGGCCATTGCCGACGCCGTGGGGGACATGGTGTCCGGCAAGCCCATGAACCGCCTGTGCCAGGGGGACGTGGGCAGCGGAAAAACCATGGTGGCGGCGGCGTGTATCTGGTTCGCCGTGGAAAACGGGTGGCAGACGGCGCTGATGGCCCCCACGGAAATTCTGGCCCGACAGCATTATCAGGGTCTGGCGCCGCTGCTGGCGCGGTTTTCCATCCGATGCGCCCTGCTGACCGGGTCCACCCGGGCCAGGGAGCGGCGGGAGATTTTAGCGGGACTGGCGGATGGGTCCATCGACCTGTGCATCGGCACCCACGCCCTGCTGACGGAGGACGTGCAGTACCGGAGGCTGGGCCTGGTGGTGACGGACGAGCAGCACCGGTTCGGCGTGAACCAGCGGGCGGCCCTGTCCCAGAAGGCGGAGGACCCCCATATGCTGGTGCTGTCCGCCACGCCCATCCCCCGGACCCTGGCCCTGGTGATCTATGGGGACCTGGACGTGTCGGTGATCGACGAGCTGCCGCCGGGGCGGCAGAAGGTGGACACCTTCGCCCTGGGAGAGAGCTACCGGCCCCGGGTCCAGGCGTTTATCCGGAAGCTGGCGGCGGCGGGACAGCAGATCTTCGTGGTGTGCCCCCTGGTGGGGGAGCCGGACCAGATCCCCGATGAGCGCAAGGCCGTGACGGCCTACGCCAGGCAATTGCAGGAGCAGGTGTTTCCGGACCTGCGGGTGGCGGTGCTCCACGGAAAGATGAAGCCCAAGGAGAAGGAAAAAGTCATGGCAGCCTTTGCCGCCGGGGAAAGCGATATCCTGGTATCCACCACCGTGGTGGAGGTGGGCGTGGACGTGCCCAACGCCACGTGTATGGTGGTGGAGAATGCAGACCGGTTCGGCCTGTCCCAGCTGCACCAGCTGCGGGGCCGGGTGGGCCGGGGCAAGGAAAAAAGCTACTGCATCCTGCTGTCGGACAGCCGGAACGAGGAAACCCGGGCCCGGCTGAAGGTGATGACCCAGACCAACGACGGCTTCGTCATCTCCCAGGAGGACCTGCGGCTGCGGGGGCCCGGTGACTTCTTCGGCCAGCGGCAGCACGGCCTGCCGGCCATGAAGATCGCGGACCTGAGCTGCGACATGCGGCTTCTGGACGAGGCCCAGACGGCGGCCCGGCAGCTGATGGCCCAGGATCCGGAGCTGACGGAGCCGACCCATCAGGCTCTGCGGGACCGCATCCGCCAGCTGTTTGACACCAACGCCGATATGCTGAACTGAGGAACATACTTTGGAGCAAGCGTTCACGCCCCATGTGGTGGAGCTGGTGACGGGAGACAGCGGCGGCCCTGGCTCCGCTGGCCGGGCTGCCCATGTATGAGGAGCTGAAGGCTCTGACAGAGGAAATATTTCCCGCGCAGCAGATGTGACCTGAAAAAACGCCGCCCGGCAGAGCCGGACGGGGGCAGCTGTGAATGAATCCATTGCTTTTCATGACGGCAAAAAACAACGGGTATCCGGCTTTCACCGGATACCCGTTGTCAGCTTGTCAAAAATCCTTTTTGGCAGATGCCCATACGATGGCAGCGGGATTTTTTCGGGTTTATTCCCCCCGGTCTGCGCGAATCAGCAGCCGCAGAGCCTCCACACCCACCTCCACGGCGGAGGTGGTGTCCTCACTCATATCCTGGTCCAGTCCGGCGGCCTCCCGCTCCTGGTTCCAGATCACGTGGAAGCAGCTGCCGCAGCGGCAGCCCAGAGCATCGGCCACCACAAACAGGGCGGCGCTTTCCATTTCGCTGGCCTTCACATGCAGGCGCTTCCAGGCCTCCCATTTGTTCAGCAGCTCATAGGAAACCGGCATTTTGGCCGGACTGTGCTGGCCATAAAACGCGTCCTTGCACTGGACCACGCCGGTTTTCAGGGACTTGCCCAGATTCTTGGCCGCCTGCACCAGGGCGCAGGTCACATCGAAGTTGGCCACGGCGGGATACTCAATGGGGGCATACTCCCGGCTGGTGTGCTCAAAGCGGATGGCGCCGGTGGCCACCACCACGTCGCCGGAGCGCACGTCCAGGTCGATGCCGCCGCAGGTGCCCACCCGGATAAAGGTGTCTGCGCCGATGTTGTGCAGCTCCTCCATGGCGATGGAGGCAGAGGGGCCGCCGATGCCGGTGGAGCACACGGAGACCTTTTCTCCCAGCAGGGTGCCGGTATAGATGGTGAATTCGCGATTCTGGGCCACGAAATGGGCGTCGTCAAACAGGGCCGCGATCTTCTCGCACCGGCCCGGATCGCCGGGCAGAATGACGTAGCGGCCCACATCGCCCTCCACGCAGTGGATATGGAACTGTTTGTCCAGCTTTTGCATAGATGCGCCTCCTTAATGGTGGTTCAAATTACAATGTTCGATCATTATACCACATATTGCCGCCGTGCGCAAATGAATTCCTCCCGGGCGGGGCGCGTTACATGACGCCCATGGCCCGCAGGGCGGCGGCGAAGCAGAAGATGGTTCCCATGGACAGCACCGAGCTCCAGGCCACCACTTGCTGGGCCAGCTGCTCGTCCCCGCCGATCTCCTGGACCATCACCGCGCTGGTTACGGCTACCGGTGAACAGAAGATGGCCACTATCGTGGGCATTTCCACCGTGGTCAGCCCCAGCGGCTCCCGCAGCAGCAATACCAGTGTCAGAACGATCAACGGGACCACCACCAGGCGCATGGACACCGCCGCCAGGATCTTTTTCCACAGGCCCTGCACCGCATCGAACCGCAGCCGGGCGCCCAGGATCAGCAGCACCAGCGGCGAGGCCACCTTAGACAGGTCGCTGCATGCCTTGTAGATGGATGGCAGGCCGCTGCGCAGAGAGAACACCGGCTGGCCATCCACCTGCGGCAGCAGCTGCCGCACCAGTACGGTGACGAGACCCGCCAGCGCGCCCAGGATCAGAGGGTTGCGGAAGATCTGCCGCACCTCCTCCCGCCAGGAGATGGATTTGCCGTCTGTGCTGTATGCCGTCAGCATCAGCACTGCCAGCATGTTGAATACCGGCACGCACACGGAGGTGACCAGCGACGCGAAAATCAGCGCGTCCTGGCCGCCCAGGGCGCTGGCCAGCGGGATGCCCATAATGACCTGGTTGGCCCGGAACGTGGCCTGGGCAATGACTACCCGCTGCGCCCGTTCCCGGGCAAACAGCGGCGCCACGGCCACGCCCAGCCCTGCGGCACCCACAATGCACAGCACGATGAAGCCCAGCAGACGCCAATTCAGCACCGACAGGTCCTCGATGGCGTATACATTCAGAAACAGCTGCACCGGCAGCAGCACATGAAAGCAGAAGCTGTTGAGCTGCCGGTAAAAATCATCGTTCCAATGGGCAGAGCGCCGCAGCCAGCAGCCCAGGGCCATGGTCAGCAGCAGCGGCATAATGGCCCTGCCCGCGTATAAAAGGATCTCCAGCATAATCGTTTTCCTCGGTTCCTGATTTCGAGGGACAGTATAGCAGATTATTCCCTGTTTTTCTACCCTTCCTGTAAAATTCCATCCTGTGGGCGGCGGGCCTTGCAAATCCCGGAAGAATATGGCATGATAGAGAAAAACCACCGGGGAGGACACCATATGGACACGGAAAAGCTATATGATCAGGATGCATTCCTGCGGGAATTTGACGCCGTCGTCACGGAGTGCTATGAGGGAAAGGACGGCTCCTGTCTGGTGACTCTGGACCGCACGGCCTTTTATCCGGAGGGCGGCGGTCAGCCGGCGGACCATGGCGTACTGGGCGGCGCGGCGGTGCTGGACGTTCAGGAGCGGGAGGGACGGGTGCTTCACACCTGCGACCGCCCCCTGCCGGTGGGCCGGACGGTCCGCGGCGTCATCGACTGGGACCGCCGCTTTGACCACATGCAGCAGCATTCCGGCGAGCACATCGTCAGCGGCATGCTCTGCGCTGCCTTTTCCTGCGACAATGTGGGTTTTCACATGGGTGCGGATACCGTCATCATCGACTATAACGCTCCCATGACCTGGGAGCAGGTGCTGGAGGTGGAGGACCGGGCCAACCGGTATATCTGGGAAAATCACCTCTTCCGAGCGTACTATCCCACACCGGAGGAGCTGGCCGTCCTGTCCTATCGCAGCAAAAAGGCAATAGAGGGGCCGGTGCGCATCACAGAGTTCCCCGGGGCGGACCGCTGCGCCTGCTGCGGCACCCATGTGGCCGCCAGCGGCCAGGTGGGATTGGTGAAGTTCCTGTCCTGCCAGAAGCTGCGGGACGGCGTGCGGCTGGAGCTGCTGTGCGGCGGCCGGGCCATGGAATACCTGTCCCGGTGCTGGGACCAGAGCCGCCGGATCGGCCAGGCGCTGTCCGTGAAGCCCCAGGCAGCCTTTCCGGCAGTGCAGCGGCTGGAGGAGCAGCTGCGGCAGAGCCGGGAGCGCTGCGCCGCCCTGGAGGAGCAGGTGTTCCGCCAGACAGCGGAGCAGTACCGGAACGCCGGGGATGTGCTGCTGGTGCAGCCGGGCATGGAGCCGGACAGCGTCCGCCGTCTGTGCGACGCCGTCAGCGGTACCTGCGGCGGACGGTGCGCCGTATTTGCCGGCACCGGCGGCAGCTATCGCTGGGCCGTTATCCATCCGGGACAGGATCTGCGCGCCTTTATCCGGGACATGAACCAGGCTCTTCATAGCCGCGGCGGCGGCCGGGACGGCTTCGCCCAGGGCAGCGCCGCCTGCACGGAGGAGGAGCTGCGGGCCTTCTTCGCCCAATGAAAATCGAAATCACCCCGGACCATGCTGGCCTGCATGATCCGGGGTGATTTTATCCGTATGGGTCACAGCCATGTCTCGGGGGCTGCGGCGTCCAGAAACAGGGCCAGCGACAACAGGTCCGCACTGCCGCCGGGGCTCAGATGCCGGGCGATGAGATCGTCGTCCAGAGCCTCCAGCGCCGGAACCAGAGCATTCTCCGGCAGAGCGAGAAGTGCCGACGCCGCCTGCTGTACATAGCGCAGGCCCTCCGGACCGCCGCGATAGACCAGGGTGCTGTCGTCCAGCCGGGACATGGACCAGATCAAGGCCGCCAGGGCACCGGATCGGGACAGAAGCTCCCGCATATGCCGGGCGGTGGGAAAGCCGGATACGGCCTCCTGCCGGACGCCGCCGCACTGGGCCCGGACGGCGCTGCCGTGGGTACCGGAGGCCGGCGGCAATGCGTCGGCGATGGCGGCCGCCGTGTGGAAGGGATCGCCGCCCTCCGTCAGGCTGCGGCCCAGGGCCGACAGCAGCAGGGCAAAGCTGTACAGCGCCCCCTTGTGGGTGTTGACGCCGCCGGTGGCCGTCAGCATGGCATGCTCCGCCTCCCGGCCCAGTGCCTGGAGCTCCGCCGGAGAGGCCCCTGCCATGCCCAGGGACACAAAGCGGCAAAAATACGGCTCCAACGCCGCCGCGCTGCGGCGGAACAGGGGCAGGTCCATGTCATCATGGGCCCCGGTGTTGCGCCGGTCCACCAGGCCGGGCTTGGGGGTCAGGCACACCTCGTCCTCCAGGGCCTGACGGGCTAGTTGGGCCAGGTGACCGGCGGCAAAGCTCCGGAGGATATCCTCTGTTTTGGCCTGGATGGCAGCAAGGCCGTGGGCCCGGCTGCGGGAACACACCGTCACGGGGCCGCCGCAGATCAGGCACCGGCGGCTCTGGGGCCGGGACAGCTTCTCCCCGCCGGGGGACAGCACGTCCAGGTCGTACAGCCGGCCCACGGGAGCCTGCTCCTCCAGCCGGAGGCACAGGTCCTTCACGGCTCCGGCGGGGCGGTGGTATACCAGCAGGGCCTCGGGGCCTGTGGGGGCGGCGACGGACTCCCGGTGCACCGGCGCACCCAGGTCCCGGTCCAGGGCCGCAAGGCCCGCCCGGAAGGCCAGGCGGACCAGAGGCGTGTCCTTGACGGGACCGGCGATATTCATGGTGAAGGACAGCAGCGTGCCGCCGTACTGCCGGTGCAGCGCCTGCTGGCGCTGCACCCGGCGGTCACGGGCAAGGAGCACCTGCTCCAAGGTGATCTCTACAGTATGCATAGGTTGTCTCCGGTACCAGAGGTTGGATATCGGCCAGGCAGCCCTGGCGCAGCAGCTGCCGGACCCGGCTGGCGCTGATGCCCTCCAGCCGGGGAATTTCAGTGACGGAGATGCCCCACCGGGGCAGCAGGGCCTGCATCCGGCGGTTATACCGGGCCGTTACCGGGGAGTAGGGCTCCTGGCCCACAAAGCGCCGGGTGATGCCCAGGGCCGGGGCGATGCGCTTGCCGAACAGGGTCAGCTCCAGGTCGCAGCGGGCCTGCTCCGGGTCCCCCTGTAAAAAATACGCAGGGAAGGTGGCCCGGGAGATGATATAGTCTCCGCCGGGGACCACATCCACGTTGGGCAGGTCCTCCGTGCCCCGGCGCACCAGCTCCAGCCGGTCTGCCGCCGGAAAGTCACCGGTCTCCTCGCTGAGAACAAATACGTACAGATGGGGGCAGCGGGCGGCGGCGTACTCCACCAGATGCCGGTGGCCCCGGGTGAAGGGGTTGGCGTGGCACACCACGGCCCCGCTTTCGCCGTCATACGCCGGGAGGGAGGCGATGTACCGCTCCACGCCGCCCCGGCGGTGCTCCATCATCAGCATGTCCGCCGTTTCCGCCACGGGGAAGAAGCCCAGGCTGCGGAACAGGCGGGCATTTTTCGGCTTGGTATACAGAAACGGATGGGCTGCGCCCCGCTGGGCGGACTGGCGCAGCAGGGCGGTGACGATCTGGGCGCAGGCTCCGTCACCCTCGGCCTGGGGGGCCACGGCGATCTGCTTGAGGACCCGGCCGCTGAGAGACCCGCAGGCCAGTATGGCCCCGCCGCCGGAGAGCAGCAGGGCCGTACAGTCGGCGTCCCCCTCGTCCCGGAGCCCGGCGGAGGCCAGAAAGGCCTCATACGCCGGGCGCAGGGACAGCGGAAGCGCCGTTACGATGCGCAGATCATTCATCCTCGTCGATCTGACGGACCACATCGATGATGGTGTTGTCACGGTACATGACCACGCCCACGATACGGTCCTTATAGCGGATGGGGTCGGGCACACCCACGATTTTTTCGGCCCGCTGCTGGAGCTGCTGGATGGTGAACACATGCAGCCCGGCCTTTTCCAGCTTTTCCTTCACGTCGGGGCGGTGGGGATTCACGGCAATGCCCTGGTCGGTGACCACCACGTCCACCACGTCGCCGGGGGTGACCACGGTGTTGACGCGCTTGACGATGGTGGGAATGCGGCCCCGGGTCAGGGGAGCCACCACCACAGAAAGGCTGGCACCCTCCGCCGTGTCGGGATGGCCGCCGATGGCACCGCGGATCACGCCGTCGGAGCCGGTGAGGACGTTGACGTTGAAATCGGTGTCGATCTCCAGGGCGGAGAGGATCACGAAGTCCAGCTGGTCCACGGCGGCGGCCACCAGATGGCTGGCGTAGTAGCTGGCGCCGATCTGATGGTGGAAGTGGTTGTTCTTCAGGCTCTTGGCGGCGTCCAGGTCAAAGCTCTGCACGTCCAGAATGCGGTCGATGAGGCCCTCCTCGTGCATGGCAGCGATCTGACCGGTGATGCCGCCCAGGGCGAAGCGGCAGTGGATATTCTGGTCGATCATCTTCTGGCGCAGGAAGCGGGCGGTGGCCAGAGATGCGCCGCCGGAGCCCATCTGCATGGAGAAGCCGTCGTACAGATATCCGGCGGCCTCGATGACGTTGGCGGCGGTCTTGGCGATCAGCAGCTCCTTGGGGTCCTTGGTATAGCGGGTGGCCCCGGACATGATGCCCTTGGGGTCGCCGATGTCGTCGGTCATGACCACATAGTCCACCTCGAACTCAGGGATGGCCCAGGGGGCGTTGGGATAGGCCACCAGGTGGTTGGTAATGACGATGACGTTGTCGGCATAGGTGGCGTCGGGCCGGGCATAGCCCAGAGAACCGCAGGCAATGCCATCCTCACCGTCGCGGCTGTAGCCGTTGGCGTTGCCGTAGGGGTCACAGGAGGGCGCACCCAGGAAGGCCACATCGATGTGCAGATCGCCGGACCGGATGGCGCTGGCCCGGCCGCCATGGGACCGGAATACCACCGGACAGTCGATGAGGCCCCGGGACACCTGCTCGGCCAGCTCGCCGCGCATACCGGAGGTTTCGATGTGGGTGATGACGCCATTCTGGATATGGCGGATCAGGGGGGCGTGGACGGCGGCCAGGGAGCTGGCGGCCAGGGTCAGATTCTTAAAGCCCATTTCCGCCAGCTTATCCACCACGGTGTTGATGATATGGTCGCCGTTGCGGAAGTGGTGGTGGAAGCTGATGGTCATGCCGTCCCGAAGGCCGGTGCGTCGGATGGCCTCCTCCAGGGAGGGCACCAGCTTGTTCTGCCGGGTGGACCGGGCCTGGAATGTGGCGGTGTTCTTCTGGCGGGCACCGTGATACAGCCCGTGGTTGCTGATCTCACCGATATGCGGGATTTTTTCAAGCTCGATCATGTCAAATCTCCTCCACTTCGTCGATCTTGCAGCCGGCCTCGTACAGGTCCAGCAGGCGGCGGGCCCGGGTGACCACGGGCTTGTCGATCATCTTGCCCTTGAGGCTGGCCACGCCGCTGCCCCGGGCGTTGGCCTCGGCAATGGCGTCCATAATGGCCCGGGCCTTGTTCAGGTCCTTCTCGCTGGGCATGAACACATGGTGCAGCGGCTCGATCTGGCGGGGATTGATCACGGACTTGCCGTCGAAGCCCAGCTTTTTGATGAGGGTGGCCTCAGCGATGAAGCCCTCCTCATTGTTGACGTCGGAATACACCGTGTCCAGGGCGGCAATGCCGGCGGACCGGGCGGCGTTGAGGATCATGCAGCGGGCGAACAGCAGCTCGATGCCGTCGGAGCGGGTGGTTTTCAGGTCGGTGACATAGTCCTCGGCGCCCAGGGCGATGCCGATGAGGCGGTCGCTGGCGTGGGCAATCTCGGCGGCGTGGAGCACGCCGTTGGCGCTTTCAATGGCGGCCATCATGCCGGTGGTGCCCACGGGAATACCGGCCTGGCGCTCGATGCGCTCGATCTCCCGCTCGCAGTCGATAACGTCCTGGGCGCTGTCGGTCTTGGGCAGGCGGACCACCTGGACCCCGGCCCGGACCACGGCCTCCAGATCCTGGACGCCCAGGCCGCTGGACAGGTCGTTGATGCGCACCACGGTCTCCTTGGTGCCGAAGTGCAGGGTCTTCAGGGCGTTATACACCAGAAAACGGGCGGAGTCCTTCTCGGTATAGGCCACGGAGTCCTCCAGGTCGAACATGATGGAGTCGGCCCCGTAGATGTGGGCGTCGCGGATCATGCCGGGGTTGTTGCCGGGCACGAACATCATACTGCGGCGCAGTCTGTCTTTTACATACATGTTACTTGACCTCCCATTCATAGGCGTCGGACTGGGCGGCGCGGAAGATGGCGGTGGTAACCCGGGCGCGGACGGTGCAGTCCAGAGCGCCCTTGTCCACGGCGGTGACCTCGGCGTTCTCAATGCCGTAGTGAGCCAGCGTGTCACGGATGACGGCCTCGATCTGACGTCCGAACTGCTGCAGGACGTTGCTGGTAAGGCTGATCTGGATGCCGCCGGACTGGGCGGGCTCCAGGGTGATCATGATGTCGTTGGACTCCATGGTGCCGGCGGTGGCGGTGATGAGCAGGTTCATTTCTCTGCCTCCCTTTTTTACAGCTTCGCGGCCAGACGGTCGTGGATGGCGGAGATGAATTCGCCGCTGGTAACGGCGGTGACGGGGGTGCCCTCGTCCACCAGGCCCACCAGGTCCTTGGTCATGATGCCTGCGCCCAAGGTCTCAAAGCAGGCGGCCTCCAGCTTGTCGGCAAAGGCGGACAGGTCCGGGGTGCCGTCCAGCTGGCCCCGCTTGCGCAGCGCGCCGGACCAGGCGAAGATGGTGGCCATGGGGTTGGTGGAGGTCTGCTCACCCTTCAGGTGCTTGTAGTAGTGCTTGGTGACGGTGCCGTGGGCGGCCTCATACTCGGTGGTGCCGTCGGGGGAGACCAGCACGGAGGTCATCATGGCCAGGCTGCCGAAGGCGGTGGACACCATGTCGCTCATCACGTCGCCGTCGTAGTTCTTGCAGGCCCAGATGAAGCCGCCCTGGCTGCGGATGACGCGGGCCACGGCGTCGTCGATCAGGGTATAGAAATAGGTGATGCCCAGCTCGTCGAACTTGGCCTTATAGCTCTCGAACTCCTCCTCGAACACCTTCTTGAACTCACCGTCGTAGACCTTGGCGATGGTGTCCTTGGTGGAGAACCACAGGTCCTGGCGGGTGTCGATGGCGTACTGGAAGCAGGCCCGGGCGAAGGAGCGGATGCTCTTTTCCTTGTTGTGGGCGCCCTGCCACACGGCGGGGCCGTCCACCTTCTGCACCAGCAGGGTCTTTTCCTCACCGCTCTCGCCCCGGAAGGTCATGGTGCACTCGCCGGGCTCGGTGGTGTACAGATCCACGCTCTTGTACACGTCGCCGTAGGCATGACGGGCGATGGTGATGGGCTTTTTCCAGTTCTTCACCACGGGGTGGATGCTGTCGATGAGGATGGGGGCCCGGAACACGGTGCCGTCCAGAATGGAGCGGATGGTGCCGTTGGGGCTTTTCCACATCTGGGTCAGCTGGGGATATTCCTCCATGCGCTGCTTGTTGGGGGTGATGGTGGCGCACTTCACGGCCACGCCCAGGCGGCGGGTGGCGTTGGCGGCATCCACGGTGACCTGATCCTGGGTCTCGTTGCGGTGCAGCAGGCCCAGGTCATAATACTCGGTCTTCAGGTCCACGAAGGGCAGGATCAGCTGGTCCTTGATCATCTGCCACAGGATGCGGGTCATTTCGTCGCCGTCCATCTCCACCAGGGGGGTAATCATCTTGATTTTTTCCATTGCCGTATTTCCTCCTTATTTTGTCCGAAAGCGCCTTACATTCTGGCGGCGTAGTAGTTCATCAGGCAGCCGTCCAGGATGATCTCCTTCTCGTCCTGGGTCAGGCCCCGGACGTGGAGCAGCAGATCGTGAACGCTGCCGTCGCGGCAGATGACCTGGGCGGGGATATCCTCCCGTCCGGCCTCGATGGCGGCGCGGATGCCGGGGACAAACACGCAGTCGCCGGGCTGATAATCGAAGGGCGTGCCCTGGTCGATGGTAAAGGGCAGGATGCCCCAGTTGATGCAGTTGCTGCGATAGCGCTTGGTGGCGTACTCATAGCAGATGTTGGCGAAGCCGCCCAGCACCTTCTGGCAGGAGGCGGCCTGCTCCCGGGCGGAGCCGTCGCCGGGCTTGTTGGCGAACACGCAGGAGCCGAACTGGGTGGTCTGGGCCAGGGCCTGGGCATCGCCCACGCGGCCCAGGGTCTCCAGCAGGGAGGCGGGGACCTGACCGCTGCGGCGCTGGGCCTCCCGGGCGGCTACATCCTTGGCCCGGGGCACATACTCCGGCACCCGGCGGGACAGGGTGAACTCCGCCAGACGCAGGGGGTTGGAGCGATAGGAGGAGGTCTCGCCGGAGGGGATCAGCTCGTCGGTGGTGGTGACGGGATCATGGATCACGGCGGCCAGCTCCACCAGCAGGTTCTCGGTGAGATCGTACATCTTGGGCCAGTCGGTGATGTTGGGGCCCATGACCAGCTCCACGCTGGGATCGGCCTTGCCGAAGCCGTAGTACAGGCGGTTGTCATACACTTCCTTGTCGAAGTGGTACTCGTGATGAATGGGGGTGTATTCCACGTCGGTGGCGGCGGTGATGCGTCCGCCGTTGGCGGCGGTGGCGGCGATGGACCGGGCATCCATCAGGCACACGGCGGCAAACTGCCCCTCGCCGGGCTTGGAGCCCTCGCGGTTGGGGAAGTTGCGGGTGGTGTGCCGCAGGGACAGGCCGTTGTTGGCGGGCACGTCGCCTGCGCCGAAGCAGGGGCCGCAGAAGCTGGGCTTGATGATGGCGCCGGAGGCCAGCAGGTCAGCGGTGGAGCCCACCTTCATCAGCTCCAGAGACACGGGCACGGAGGTGGGGTACACGTCGAAGCTGAAGGCGCCGGAGCCGGTATAGTGGCCGCGGACGATGTCCGCCGCCTCGGTGATGTTGTCGAACAGACCGCCGGAGCAGCCGGCGATGACGCCCTGGTCGGCCCAGACGGCGCCGTCGTGGATCTTATCGGTGAGCTGGGGGTTGGCCTTGGGGAAGCGGCGCTTGGCATCGGCCTCCACCTTCTGCAGCAGCTCCTCCGCGTTCTCCAGGAACTCGTGGATGGTCCAGGCGTTGGAGGGATGGAAGGGCAGGGCGATCATGGACTCCATCCTGGACAGGTCGATGGTGATCATCTTGTCGTAATATGCGTCCTGGCCGGGATGCAGGGGCTTATAATCCTCGGGCCGCTTGTGGGCCTCATAGAAGCCCCGGGTGACCTCGTCGGTCTCCCAGATGGAGGAAAGACAGGTGGTCTCGGTGGTCATCACGTCGATGCCGTTGCGGAAGTCGATGGGCAGGCTCTTGATACCGGGGCCTGCGAACTCCAGCACGCAGTTGTTGACAAAGCCGCTTTCGAAGGTGGCCTTCACCAGGGCAATGGCCACGTCGTGGGGGCCGATGCCCTGCCGGGGCGTACCGGTGAGGTATACCAGCACCACCTTGGGCATGGGGGTATCCCAGGTGTTCTTCAGCAGCTGCTTGGCCAGCTCCGGGCCGCCCTCGCCCACGGCCATGGTGCCCAGGGCGCCGTAGCGGGTGTGGGAGTCGGAGCCCAGGATCATGGAGCCGCACTTGGCCATCTGCTCCCGGGCATAGGAGTGGATGACGCTCTGGTTGGCGGGAACATAGATGCCGCCGTACTTCTTGGCGGCGGACAGGCCGAACATGTGGTCATCCTCGTTGATGGTGCCGCCCACGGCGCACAGGCTGTTGTGACAGTTGGTCAGGGCGTAGGGAATGGGGAACTCCTTCATGCCGGAGGCCCGGGCCTGCTGGATGATGCCCACATAGGTGATGTCGTGGGACACCATGGCGTCGAAGCGGATGCGCAGCTGCATGGGGTCCGGGGACACGTTGTGAGCCTGCAGGATCTGCCAGGCCATGGTCCGGCGGCGGGCTTCCTCCTGGGCCGTGGCCGCAGTTTCCTGGGGAACGCCGTTTACCAGGTACATGCCGTGGTCGGTGAGCTGGATCATAATGGATTTACCTCCTACATATTGCCTCCGCGCCGGGCGCAGAGTCCTTCTTTGTTTGGTCCAGAATAAATGTAGCACACCGGCCCGGGGTTGTGAATCGGTTTTCCGCAAAAAGCCGCCTGGGGCGGCATTTTCTCCATTAAGCCCATGAAAACACCGAATCATTTGGTAAAAATGGAGCCTGTGGGGGGCGGGCTTGCAAAATGTTTCGTCAAAATAGAACTTGCAGCCTGGTTTACAAAAATCCGGGACACACCCATGCCTGCAAGCTGCAAAAGCGGCAAGGGAAATTGCACAAATTTTCCATATGAAGGACAGATGCGCAACATTTGTCCTTCCGGTGAAAACAAATGGCGCAGATCGAATTTCTCTTGCTTTAACTTGACAAAGCCGGTGACGTATGATAGACTGATATAAGTTTACAAGCCATAAACTTTTCAAGGAGGGTCATTTTATGCGTGTTCGTGAGATGGAGATCGGTGAGGTGCAGGAGCGGTTTGCCAACCTGGTGTGGGACAACGAGCCCATTCCCTCGGGCCAGCTGGTGAAGCTGTGCGAGCAGGTTTTCCAGTGGAAAAAGCCCACCACCTATACGGTGCTGCGCAAGCTGTGTGAAAAGGGGCTGTTTCAGAATGTGAACGGGGTGGTGTCCTCGGTGATGAGCCGGGAGGAGTTTGCCTCCCGCCGCAGCGAGCAGTTTGTGGACAATGCGTTCCACGGCTCCCTGCCTGCCTTTGTGGCGGCCTTTACCGCACAGAAGCCCCTGTCCGCCCAGGAGGCGGAGGAGATCCAGGAGATGATCAGCAAATTCCGGAAGGGGGAATGACCCGTGCTCTGCCGGATCTTCCTGAAGCTGGCGGGAATGAGCGTCACCGCCGGGGTGCTGGTGCTGGCGATACTGGCCGTTCGGGCCCTGACGCGGCGGCGCATGCCCAAATGGGCCCATTGCCTGCTGTGGGGCCTGGTGGCGGCATGCCTTTTGTGCCCGGTGCTGCCGGAGAGCGGACTGAGTCTCCGGCCCCAGAGCGGGGAGCTGGTCCAGTACGGCGACCAGCTGACCGGCCTGGACCGGGAGCCGGTCATCATCCTGATGGAAACCGGAGTGCAGGATGTTTACGCTTTCCGAACGGGTGAAGCGGACCGGCCCGGAGTGTCCCTGATGCCCCTGGCTTATGTCTGGCTGGCGGGAATGGCAGTGCTGCTGGGATGGGCGGCTTTCAGCTGGCTGCGGCTGCGGCGGCAGGTGGCGGCGTCCGTCAACGTTGCCAAGGGGGTGTATATCTGCGACGATATCGCCTCGCCCTTTATCCTGGGGGTCCTGCATCCCCGCATTTACCTGCCTTCGGGTCTGACGGGCGCCACGCTGGAGAGCGTCCTGCGCCATGAGCGGGCCCATCTGAAGCGCCGTGACCACTGGTGGAAGCCCCTGGCCCATGTGCTCATCGCCGTGTACTGGTTCAACCCCCTGCTGTGGGCGGCGTATGTGCTGCTGTGCCGGGATATCGAGCTGGCCTGCGACGAGCGGGTGGTGCGGGATATGACCCGGGAGGACCGGGCCGCCTATTCCCAGGCCCTGCTGCAATGCAGCCTGAACCGGCGGCGCAGACTGGTGCTGTGCCCCCTGGCCTTTGGCGAGGTAGGCGTGCGGACCCGGGTGAAGTCGGTGCTGCGCTATCGCCGTCCGGCGGTGTGGCTGTCGGCTGCGGCGGTGCTGCTGTGCGCCGCCCTGGCGGTGACGTTCCTCACGGAGCCCAAGACCGCGGAGAACGCTCCGGCGGAAAAAGCCCGGACGCATAACAACGATTATGTGGATTATTTTCAGCGGATCCAGAAGAAGGAAGCGCAGCAGGGCCGCAGCGTGGACAATCCGGTGGTCATCATCAGCACCTCTATGGAGCCGGCCACCAGCCAGATCAGCTATCAGGTGCAGCTGCTGGACGGCATGACGGACTGGGAAAAGGAAAGAATTCTGTCCAGATACAGTATGAACATCGCCAATATGGAGGTTTTCTACCCCCAGGAGGGGGACATCTATCAGGAGATGGACGTTCCTCACCTGCGGTTCCGGGCGGTAAGTTCAACGTCTGTCCCGCCCATAGACCCGGCTTACGATGACCTGGTAGCCCTGGACAACCCGTATGAGCCCTATACGCTGGCCTCCGTGACGGTGCTCAGCGCCAACGGGAGTCAAAGCTCCACCTTCCGGCGGGTGGGCCAGTCCCTGCTGCTGGACGATGCGCCGGACGACTCCGGCAGAAACGCCATATCCTGGAGCATCCGTATAGACTGAATTCATAGAGAGCGAAGGAGGGAAGGACATATGTTTGCCAGACACGGTATCAGAAACGCTCTGCGGACCCCCAAACGGTCGGTGGCATTTCTGCTGCTGATGACGCTGCTGGTGACGCTGCTGGGCACATCCCTGGGGCTGAGCTTCGCCCTGCAGCGCACCCTGCGCCAGTGCCGGGAGAATTACTCCACCATTGGGCTGGTGGAGTATCTGGGCCCGGGCTATCCCAGCACCACCAAGGTGGTGGCGGACGCCGGGGAGGTCCTGGCGGAATTTGAGGAAAAGCTGGACCGGGAGGATCCGGCCCTGGTGGCCTGGGAGCCCACCCGCATGGCCCTGGGCTATACTCCGGACCTGGGCATGCTGACCAACCGTCTCCTGCTGAAGGACCGGTTTGTGGCCATGGTGAAGGTGCGGGAGCTGGCCACACTTCACGTCCCGGCGGAGGATGGCTCCGGCTGGACCATCGATGAAAACGGGAACATAGTGGAGGAAACTCCTCGTCCCGCTTATGACCGGGTGCTTCCGCTCTATGACGCCATCATCAGCCGCATGCTGTATACCGGCCAGCGCATGGTGGACGGCTCGCCGGTACTGCTGGAGATCCCGGGGGAGACCAGCATAGATCCCGGCCAGGACTATGTGCCTCCGGCAGACAGCATCTGGATCCCCGGGCACTACTATCTGCTCCACGGCTCCTATGCCAAGTCCAGCCTGATGGGCGCATCATACATGCAGCTGTCCATGGGGCAGTATGAGCTGGACGGGGTAGACACCGGCGTCACCGATGTGCTGGACGTCACCCAGCCCGACGGCACGCCGCCCAAGCTGGACGGCTCCACGGGCATCGAAAAGGTGGCCCAGACCTATCAGGTCACGACCCACTCCCTGACGGTGCAGGCCACGGACCGGCCGGCGGACCTGCTGCCCTTTCAGCAGGATGAGCTGACCCTGGCAGAGGGCGCATACTATACCGCAGGCGGCAAGGGCTGCCTGATCTCTCAGGCGGTGGCCAAGGATCTGGGCCTATCCGTGGGGGACAGTCTGCCCCTGTCCCTGGCGGTGCGGAGGAATACCCTGATCCCCTACAGCTATTGGGCCGGGGAGGGCTTCGACGCGGAGGATACCTATACCGTCAGCGGTATTTTCTCCGCCAATGAAGAATACGAGACCATGGTCTATATCCCCGTCCGGAACGATATCGATATGCAGCAGAACCACTGCTCCTTCACCCTGGGGCAGCTGCAGCTGAAAAACGACCTGGCCCAGGAGTACATCGAGCGTCTGGAAAAGGATCTGCCGTCCTCCATCCGCGTCACCGTGTATGACCAGGGCTATGCCGCCGTGTCCCAGGCGCTGGAGGACATGCTGCGGCTGGTGCAGATCATCGCGGGCGTATGTCTGGCGGCGGGACTGGGCTTTCTGGTGCTGTTCGGCTATCTGCTGGTGTTCCGTCAGCGGGGCATCGGCCGCACCATGATCCGGGTGGGCGCTGCCCGGCGGAACGTACATACCTATTTCCTGTTCTGTGCCGGAACGGTGGCCCTGCCGGCGGCGGGACTGGGCCTGATCCTCAGCCGCTTCGTGTGCCTGGGGGTGCTGAAGCTGCTGGAGGTGGTGCTGGACGGCGCCACGTCCCTGGACCTGTATTACAGCAACACCGCCCTGGCCATGCATCGCTCCGCCACAGAGTATCTGGCGGCCCCCGGCTGGGGAGCCCTGGCCGTCATCGCCCTGGGGACCCTGGCGCTGGCGCTTCTGTCCTGCCTGGTGTTCAGTGTGGTCAGCCTGGAGCGGCGGCACAAAAAGCGCCGCCGGGAGAGCCGCGCCGCCCAGGGTACGCTGTCCCGTCCCCTGCGGGGCGGTCCCCGGACCTATGCACGGCTGTCGGTGCTGCGGGGCGGCTTCCGCTCCCTGGCGCCGGTGCTGGCAGGCGTGTGCGCGGCCGTCCTGTTCTGCCAGCTGTCGGGTATCGTTATCCGCTATGACGGACAGCTGCGGGACCTGCGGGCAAACAGCTCCGTCCGGGGCAATATGACGGACATCAGCGGCAAGTATACCACCGACCTGGTGCTGGATGAGCAGGTGCTGGACCAGATCGGCCAGCTGCCCGGCGTCAGTGAGCTGACAAGGCTGACGGCTACGCCCTACTATTTCGCGGGAGTGTACCGGGGCAGCGAGCTGGTGGCCGGACCCGGCCTGCCGCCCCAGCCCACCACCACCTTTGAGAGCGAACGGTATATGGCGAATCTGTCCTCCGGGCCGGACCTGGTGTTTATCGACCGGCTGGAGGGTGCGCCGGAGTTTATGTACAGCACGTCCATCGAGACCCAGTGGCTGGAGGGTTACGATTCCAGCTGCTTCCAGATGGATTGGGATGCGTCGTTGGACCCGGAAACGGCAGAGAATCGGTGCGTCATCTCTACGGACATGATGGACCAGTACGGCATCCGGCTGGGTGACTGGATCTGGCTGGAGGTTCGGTGCTCGAGCGCTTACAGCTACAGCAGAAGCCAGATAGGCCTTCGTGTGGTGGGCGCTTATGCCCAGACGGGCCGGGCCAACAATATCTACACGAACCTGAGCATGCTGCGCTGCCCCTACGTATACGACGAGGATCTGGAGCTCTGCACCCTGGGCGGCGTCTACCTGGCCAAGTCCATCAGCGGCGCCACGTTTAAAATCGCTGACTGCACAGATCTGACGGCGGTGAAGCAGGCTCTGTACGACATGGAGCTGTCCGCCGTGGGCAAGCTCCGGGCCGTCCGGAACTTCGTCATCATCAACGACGCGGCATACCTGACCACGGAGCGGGCCGCCGCCCAGCGCCTGTGGTATATGCAGCACCTGTTCCCGGTGGTGTACGCCATCGCCCTGGGCCTGGCATATCTGATCGCATTTTTGCAGGTGCAGTCCCGGCGGAAGGAGCTGCGCACCATGCGCAGCGTAGGTGCGGACAGCCGCACTGCCTATTGGAGCCTGTATTGGGAGCAGCTGATGCTGGCGGCCCTGGGGGCCGTGCTGGGGGCGGGCCTGTGCCTGGCTCTGGGCTGGGGCACCGCCCTGGGCCTGGGCCTTACTGCCGCCTTCGCCGTGCTGTGGCTGCTGGGAGCCCATGTGGCTCTGCGCAGGGCCAACAGCCGCCATATTCTGAAAAACCGCAGGGAGGTTGAATGATATGTCCATTCTGGAACTGAAAGATGTCTGCTATAGCTACAGTGCGGAAAAACCGGTGCTGCGGGGCATGAACTGCACCTTTGAATGCGGCACGCTGTACGCCCTGGTGGGCAAATCCGGCGCGGGCAAGAGCACGCTGCTGAGCCTGATGGCGGGGCTGGACCTGCCGGACAGCGGCCAGGTGCTGTTTGAGGGCACCCCCACCGGCGACATGGACCTGGACGAGTACCGCCGCCGGAAGGCTGCGGTGATCTATCAGGATTTCGCCCTGTTCCCGCTGCTGACGGCCCTGGAGAACATCGAGTACCCCATGGAGCTGTGCCGCGTGGAGGCCCAGGAGGCGGAGCGCCAGGCCCGGGAGCTGGCCCGGCGGGTGTCCCTGCCGGACGAGCTGCTGGACCGGTATCCCACCCACATCAGCGGCGGTGAGCAGCAGCGGGTGGCCATCGCCCGGGGCCTGACCATGGACCGGCGGCTGCTGCTGGCGGACGAGCCCACCGGCAACCTGGACAGCGAGAACAGCGACAACATCATTGATCTGCTGCTGCGGCTGGCCCACGAGGAAAACCGCTGCGTCATCGTGGTGACCCACGATCTGACAGTAATGGACCGGGCCGATGTGGTGTACCGCATCAGCGATGGCCTGCTGCAGCGGCGGAAGAACAAAAAATAACGCAAAAAAGAGAAGGCCCAGGCCTTCTCTTTTTTTGCGTTATTCAGGCGCGGTAATCGTCATCGTCGTCCAGCCACCCGGTACCATCGCAGATGTTGCACTTCATATACCCATCGTCGCATGATCCGTAGGTGCAGGGCCGTTCGGGATTTCTGGGGTCCTTACCGCTTCCATGGCAAACGGGGCAGAAAATCACACCGCTCCCGTCACATTCCGGACATTGTCTCATATGTATTTCTCCTTTCCGAATCCGCTTTAGTCCTCTTCAAAATCGGAACAGCCGCCGTTCCAGCCGACATTGCAGTCCTGAAGAGTGCAATAGCCCTCTCCACTGCTGTCCGGCTGGAAATATCGGCAATTTGCGCATTTTTCCATGTGTTTCTCCTTTCCCTGCTGTCAGCACGACTCAAATCCACTGTTGATCATGTCCACAACATCCTGGATCCAGTTGACCTCCTGCTGATGCTGGAGCTGGTTTCCGCCGGGCATAAGAAGGCTGGTAAGGAGTCCTGCGCGCTTCTTGCTTTCCTGCCGGGCCTGCTGCACATCCCGGCCCCACAGGGGAAAGGTGACCGTATCCCCGTTGACGATCACGCCAACCTCCCGGTACTTAAAGGGCGGGTTGGGGTGCCGGATCACCAACATAGGGACCTTCTGGGCAAAAAGCCCGGTTCCGGTCTTGACCTCCTCCATCGACACGGTGGCCGGGAAATTCTGCTGCTGGATTTTTCGCTCCAGCTTCCGTCGGATGCTCTGCATCAGCTCATCTCCCTGCCGGTTGCCTATGCGGATGCCCTTGTCCGCATAGGATTGATAGGACTGTAAAACGTATGCCATGGGTATCATACTCCTCCCCGTTTGATGTCTATAATTAAAATACCAAAGTATTTCATATTTGTCAAGTGTTCGTTGATAATAGTATTTTAATAATGGATGTCACGTCCGGTGCAGGAGGATGGAGCAATGTTGAATAAGCGCATACACGACCTTCGTGTGGCCCAGGGATACAGCCAGGTGGCCCTGGCCAAGCGCCTTGGGGTATCGAAACAGGCCGTGTCCAATTGGGAGAATGACAATATTCAGCCGTCCATCGAGATGCTTATCCGTCTGGCGGAGCTTTTCTCCGTATCCACGGATTATCTGCTTGGCCGGGAGGCGGCGCTGCAAGTGGACCTGAGCGGCCTGGATGAAAAGGTCGTGGGGCATCTGCTGCTTCTCGTCGACGATCTGCGGCGGAAATAAACACCCCCGTCCGTTCCATAAAAATATCCCCGCAGGCAAAAAGCCTGCGGGGATGCGTTATTCATACCCTGTGCTCAGATACGCTTCCACTTCACGCCGACGGGGCCGGGGGCTTTGGGGGCTGATCGCGGTCCACATAGTGATAAGCCTCCGTGGGCATATTGCGGCGGCGCAGACGCTGATCCACCAGGTGTTTCACCAGCACCTGGATGCAGGCAAACACCGGCACGCCCAGGAACATGCCCAGGACGCCGCCGAAGCCGCCGCCCACCAGAATGGCCACCACCACCCAGAAGCTGGAGATACCCGTGGCGTTGCCCAGGATCTTCGGACCCAGGATGTTGCCATCAAACTGCTGGAGGGCGATGACGAAAATCACGAAAAACAGGCACTTTTTGGGGCTGACCAGCAGGATCAGGAAGGCGCTGGGCACCGCGCCCATAAAGGGGCCGAAGAAGGGGATCACGTTGGTGACGCCCACGATGAGACTGACCAGGGGGGCATAGGGCATTTTCAGCAGGGTGCAGCCAATGAGACACAAAATGCCGATGATGAGAGAGTCCAGCAGCTTGCCCCGGACGAAGCCGCTGAAAATGCCGTCGGCCCGGCGGACAGCCCGGGCGATCCAGCAGGCGTGGTCCTCCTTGCACACGCCGTACAGCAGCTTGCAGCAGCGGGCCAGGCTCTGCTCCTTCATGGCCAGCATGTACACAGATACAATGATGCCCACCAGAAAGTCCATGGCGAAGCTCACCAGGCCCCAGATGCCGGAGATAAGGCCGCCGGTGATGGTGGTGAGCATCTGCTGGGCCCCGGGGAGAATTTTGTTGGTGAGGATATCCAGCAGGTTTTTATAATAAGTATCCAGGTTCTTGTTGACCCAGTCCTCCACCGTAGGATTCTTGTCCAGCAGGTTCACAATCCAGGTGTAGATCTTGTCATAGTAGGTCTCGGCGTTGTTGATCAGCATCACCACGCTGTCTACCAGCTGGGGAATAACCACGCTGAACATCAGATACAGCAGCAGCAGGACAATGGCCCAGGTCAGCAGGATGCTGACGGCCCGGAGCCAGCCGGCAGCGTGAGGAATGGTTTTTCCCTCCAGGCCCTTTATGCGGCCCAGGCCCGAGCGGATCAGCCGCTCAATCCAGTTGACGATGGGGGCCAGCAGATATGCCATCACCAGGCCCACCAGCACCGGCGACAGAATGGATGCCAGCTTCGACACCATCCGCTGCAGCGTGCCGTTCATATAAAACGTGTCATAGAACACCAGAATGGCGCAGACGGTGAGAAAAATCGTCAGGCCCCATTTCAGATAGCTGCTCTTTCCTTTCATAAAGGTCTCTCCTTTTATACGGCCGTGAAAGCCTAATCGACTATTCTATATAGTAACGGAAGCCAGCCGTTTTTGCAACGGTGGGAACGTGAACGTTTTGTTAAAATTCCCAAATGCTTGCAATTCAACGGGGAAAGCGTTATAATGACAGAACTGTTATGCGCTCCCCCGCTGACGGGGCGATGGAGAAAAAGGAGACTGTTCATGGATAAGACACTGCTGTTCATTGTCAATCCCCGGGCGGGCAAGACCAAGTCCAGCGCCCCCCTGTTCGACGCCGTGGCCACCTTCGGAAAGGCCGGGTATCTGGTGAAGGTGGCGCTGACCCAGGCGGCGGGAGACGCTGCCCGGTTCGCCGCCCAGTGGGGCGGAGATTTTGACCTGGTGGTGTGCGCCGGAGGAGACGGTACCCTCAACGGGACGCTGTCGGGCCTGATGCAGCTGGAAACCCGGCCGCCGGTGGGATATCTGCCCAACGGCAGCACCAACGACTTTGCCGCCAGCCTCCGCATCCCCGCCACCGTTCCGGAGGCGGCCCGGGCCGTGGTGGAGGGTACGCCCCGGCCCCTGGATCTGGGCACCCACAACGACCGGTATTTTTCGTATGTGGCCTCCTTCGGAGCTTTCACCAAGGCGTCGTACTCCGCGCCCCAGGAAACGAAAAATGCCCTGGGCCACTTTGCCTATATCCTGGAGGGCATTAAGAACCTCGATTCCCTGCGGCCTTATCGCTGCGCGGTGGAGGCAGACGGCGAGATGTTTGACGGGGACTTTATTTTCGGCGCGGTATGCAACTCTACTTCTCTGGGTGGGCTGGTGAAGCTGGATCCCAAGCGGGTCCACATGGATGACGGTATGTTTGAGCTGATGCTGCTGCGGATGCCAAAGACGGCCCTGGACCTGCAAAACCTCATTACGGCGCTGAACCGAATGGACTACGACTATCCGGGAGTGATCTTCCGCCACGTCCGCAGTGTCACCGTCACCACCAGAGAGGATATTCCCTGGTCTCTGGACGGCGAGTACGCCCCCAGCGCCCCTCGGGTGGAGATCCGGAACCTGCACAGCGCCGTGCGGCTGATGATCAAGGAGGACGAATAAATTGGAAGCCTGCCGCGAGAGCGGCAGGCTTTTTCTTGTCCGGAAAGGGATCACCGAATCTGCAAACGGTGGCAGCAGTCGGGGGCCAGATGCGTCTCCAGTTCCCGGCAGAAAGCGGACAGTTTCTCCTCCGGAACGATACACAGCGCTGTTCCGGCGAAGCCGCCGCCGTGGACCCGGACAGCACCCTGGCCCCGCAGCATACGGCGGCACAGAGCCAGGGTCACAGCCAGGGCCTGGTGCTCCGCCGCGCCGGCGGGGGCGATATTCTGGAGGTATTCCCAGGAGGATGCACCGGACGCATTGATCAGAGACAGAAAGCCCGGGACGTCGCTGGATTCCAGGGCACGGACCTGGGCCAGGACCCGGCGGTTCTCGTCAAACACATGAATGGCCCGCAGGACGGCCCGGTCCCCAGCCAGGCGGCGCACCTCCGGCAGGCGACGGTAGAATGCGTCCTCATCCACCTGGCGCAGGACCTCCGCATCAAACAGGCGGCACACCGCCTTCAAGTCCCGCGGGATGGCGGCGTATTGGGCGGTAAGGTCCGCGTGGTCCGCGCCGCTGTCCACAATGCACAGGGCATATCCGGGCAGGGCGGCGTCCAGGCGGCGCACCTCCGGCGCGGCGGGGTCCCGGAAGTCCATGAATACCAGGCCGCCGGTGCTGGAGGCCAGCTGGTCCATAAGACCGCAGGGCTTACCGAAATAGACGTTCTCGGCCCATTGGGCCATTTGGGCAATTTCCACAGGCGTCAGGGAACCGCCGGCAAACAGTGCGCTGCCAATACGGCCCAGCAGCACCTCAAAGGCAGCGCTGCTGGAGAGGCCCGAGCCGGGCAGCACATCGGACTCCACCCAGGCGTCGAAGCCCTGCCAGAGGATGCCCCGCCGGGCAAAGGCGGCGGCCATGCCCCGGACCAGGGCGGCACTGGTGTTCCGCTCCCCCTCCCGAGGGGACAGCTGGTCCAGCGGCAGAGTCACCGGGTCATAGCCCCGGGAAAAGACCCGGACAACAGGGCTGCGGGTCAAACGGACCCGGGCCCGGGTGGTGCGGTCAATGGCGGCGGCCAGGACGCAGCCGCGCTGGTGGTCCGTATGGTTGCCGCCCAGCTCCACCCGGCCGGGAGCGGAAAAGATCAGCTCGTTCATGGAACTCCCCTCCATAGAAAAAAGCTGGGGGACGCGGCGCGTCCCCCAGCTGGCAGTCTGTCTGATTTACTTGATGCCGGCGGCGACCATGCAGTCCAAAACCAGGGTCAGCACCACAAACACGGCGGCCACCCACTTGGTGCCCCGGGCCAGCTTGGCGTCCATGCTCTTGGCCTTGGAACGGCTCATATAGGAATCGGCAATGCCGCCGATGGCCCCGGACAGGCCCTGGCTCTTGCCGGACTGGAACAGGACGATGAGGATCAGGGCCAGCGCCACCAGCAGCTGCACCACGGTGATGATGATAAGAACAGCGTTCATAACGGAACTCCCTCCAAATAATTCAGCCCTCTGGGGGCACTTTTCTCATAGTACGCATTATACTACCACACCCGGGCCGGAATTTCAAGAGGAAAACCGTGATTTTTTACAGGGGCGGCGGAAATGAGATGAAAAAATCATCGAACATCTGTTGCAAACCGGATTTGAGTATGATATAATATAAAAAAATCCGGTAAAGGAGCGGACGTCATGGCCCAGCTGACCAAAATGCAGCAGAAGATCTACGACTACATCGCCCAGGCCATTCAGGACCAGGGGTATCCCCCCTCGGTGCGGGAGATCGGCGAGGCCGTGGGACTGAAATCCCCGTCCACGGTGCATTTTCACCTGAAGCATCTGGAGGAGCTGGGAGTCATCGGCAAGCAGGCCGGCAAGGGCCGGGCCCTGACCCTGACGGAGGCGTCCCGGGAGAGCCAGGCACCTGAAAGCCAGCTGCCTGAAAATCAGGTGCCCATTGTGGGCAATGTGGCCGCCGGATCGCCCATCCTGGCCCAGGAATGCATCGAGGATTACCTGACCTTTGATACCGGCGGACGGGACGGGGAATATTTTGCCCTGCGGGTCCGGGGCGAGTCCATGCTGGGCGCGGGCATCCTGCCGGATGACCTGGTGGTGGTGCACCAGCAGCCTGCCGCCAACAACGGAGAGATCGTGGTGGCCCTGCTGGGGGACGAGGCCACGGTGAAACGGCTGAAGCGCCAGGGCGGCCAGGTGTGGCTGATGCCGGAGAACGAAGCGTACAGCCCCATCGACGGCCGGGAGGCCCAGATCCTGGGCAAGGTAGCCGCCGTGATCCGCCGGTATTGACACGCCGGGCGGGAACCGCTATAATAAAGGGAAATCGAACAGCGCGACGATCGGAAAGAGTATGCCGCGCAGCTCCGGCAAGAGAGGGACGGTCACCGGCTGCAAGCCGTCCTGCGGGGTGCGGCAGAAGGTGCGTCCGGGAGCGCGCGGGATGTGGAAGCCCGCCGCATTGGCCTGCGTCACAGGCTGCAAGTGATAAACGAGAGTGGAACCGCGAGATATCGCCTCTCATGCCCCCAGGGCATGAGAGGCTTTTTGTTTGCAGAGCGAAAATTGACCATAGAAGGAGAAAACGCCATGTATCTGTATAATTCCGCCACCCACAAAAAAGAGGAGTTCCGGACCCATACCCCCGGCCATGTGGAAATGTACACCTGCGGCCCCACGGTGTACCACTTTGCCCACATCGGCAACCTCCGCAGCTATATCATGGAGGACGTGCTGGAGAAGTACCTGCGCTACGCCGGGTACAGCGTCAACCGGGTCATGAACATCACCGACGTGGGCCACCTGACCAGCGACGCCGACCAGGGCGAGGACAAGATGCTCAAGGGTGCGAGGCGCGAGCACAAGACCGTTATGGAGATCGCCCAGTATTACACCAACGCGTTCTTTGAGGACTGCCGGAAGCTGAACATCAAGCGGCCCGATGTGGTGCAGCCGGCCACGGGCCTCATCGACGACTATATCCACATCATCACCAGGCTCCTGGACACCGGCTACGCCTATGTGGCCGGGGGCAACGTGTATTTCGACACCAGCAAGCTGGAGCGGTACTATATCTTCAACGACCACAACGAGGAGGATCTGGCCGTGGGCGTCCGGGAGGGCGTGGAGGAGGATACCAACAAGCGCAATCGCAACGACTTCGTGCTGTGGTTCACCAAGTCCAAATTCGAGGATCAGGCGCTGAAATGGGACTCCCCCTGGGGCGTAGGCTATCCCGGCTGGCACATTGAATGCTCCGGCATTTCCATGAAGTATAATGGCGAATATCTGGACCTGCACTGCGGCGGCGTGGACAACGCTTTCCCCCACCATACCAACGAGATCGCCCAGTCAGAGAGCTATCTGGGCCATCCCTGGTGCCCCCAGTGGTGCCATGTGGCCCACCTGAACACCGAGGGCGGCAAAATGTCCAAGTCTAAGGGCGAATTCCTGACGGTGTCGCTGCTGGAGGAGAAGGGCTATGACCCCCTGGCGTATCGGTTCTTCTGCCTGCAGAGCCATTATCGTAAGAGCCTAGTATTCACCTGGGAGAACCTGGACAACGCCGTGGCGGCCTACAACAAGCTGCTCTCTAAAATCGCAGCCCTGACCCCCGGCAAGGGAGAGGTGGACCCGGCGGTCCTGGATGAGCTGAAGGCCCGGTTTACCAAGGCCATGGACAACGACCTGAATACCTCCATGGCAGTGACGGTGCTGTATGATGTGCTGAAGGCCAAAACCACCGACACCACCAAGCTGGCTGCCCTGGACAGCTTTGACCAGGTGCTGGGGCTGAAGCTGACGGAGAAGGCGGCGGCTCTGCGCAAGGCCCAGGAAGCGGCCCCCGCCGCAGGCGGCTTCACCGTTGTCAGCGAGGACGGCCGGGAGGATCCCCAGGTGGAAGCCCTGATCCGGGCCCGGGCCGATGCCAAGAAGGCGAAAAACTTCGCCGAGGCGGATCGCATCCGGGATGAGCTGAAGGCCCAGGGAGTGGAGATCACCGACGTTCCCGGCGGCGTGAAGTGGAAGCGTGCCTGAGCATAGAGTATGAAAAACGGATCCCCGTGGGCCAGAAGGCTCACGGAGATCCGTTTTTGTGGAAACTTATAAGCATGCTGTCCCTATAACGGAGCCTATGAAATGCTATGCGGATCTGTTTCCCGTGACAAGAGGGCAACCGTCTCCATATGTGCATCATTGTCCAAACTCAAACACATATCTTCCGCAATGATTGGGAGCTTGAACTTGATGGACTTGAGCCACTGACCGTTGGGCTGCCGTTCCTCATAAATCTGGACTTCGGAAAGCAGCGATTCCATAAGCTGCCGCTTTTCCTGATCGTCCATGACGGAATAGAGCTTATCAAAGAAAATCAGCACCTTGTAGATGTTGTCGCCCGTCAGCTTTTCCGCCTCAATCGCCATCTTCTTGGCTCTGGCAGCAACGAGCTGGTTTTCCGCATCTTCGATCTTATCATACATCTTGTAAAGCCGGTCATCAAGGTCTGCTTTGCGTTTGATGTAGTGCTTATCATCCGGGTCGAGGGAATCAATCTCATCCATCAGCCGTGCCTTTACGGAATAGCTCTGGCGAAGCTGCTTTTCATGCGCCGCGATCTCCTGCTCAATGGCAGAGGTATCCACCTTCATGCTGATCTTTTCCTGCATCATGGCGGCGAACTTCGGATTGCTTACCAGCTTTACGATAACCTCAGCAACGGCGCTGTCCAGCAGTTCTTCATTGATCTGTTTCTTGAAGTCGCATTTATGTCCGTGCGTCATTGTACGATGCTTACAGCCATAGTAATAAAATTCCTTGTATTTTGAGCCGTCCGCCTTGTGTTTGATGCTTTTGTTTCCGTACATTCCCACGCCGCAGACCGGGCATTTCACAATACCGGACAGCAGATGAATTTTGGTGTCCTTGCCCCTGTTGACGTGTTCGTATTTCTCCGCTTGTGCCAGCAGCTTGACCTGCGCCTCGTGCCATAGTTCTTCGGAAACGATTCCCTCATGCAGGCCATCCACCAGCAGATAATCGTCCTGCTCCACCAGCCGGTAATCATTTCGGGTGCCATGCACCTTCTCCGTCCGACGTCTGCCATAGGCAATTTTACCGCAATACACCGGATTTTTCAGAATCCTGCGGATCAGCGCTGCATCGAATAAGGGATTTTTTCCGTTTTGCCTTTGGATTTTGTGAATCCCGTGGGTCGCAAGATATTTTGCAAGGCCGTTTGCACCGGTATCCGTATGCACATACTGGTCAAAAATCACGCGGATTGCCGCTGCTTCTTCCTCATTGATGAAAAGCTGCCCCTTTTCCAGCTTATAGCCATAAGGCGCAAAGCCGCCGTTCCATTTCCCTTCACGGGCTTTTTGGATTCTGCCCTCCATCGTCTGCACACGGATATTCTCACGCTCAATCTCTGCAACCGCTGACAAAACAGAAATCATCAGCTTTCCCGCATCCTTGGAGGAATCAATCCCGTCCTCCACGCAAATCAGATTGACACCGAAATCCTGCATGACCTGTAGGGTAGACAAGACATCTGCCGCATTTCTGCCGAAACGTGAGAGTTTGAACACCAGTACATAGGACACGCCGTCCTTGCCGGACTTGATGTCCTCCATCATCTGATTGAACTGGATTCTGCCCTCTATGGACTTGCCGGATTTACCGGCATCCTCGTATTCGCCCACAATCTCATAGTCATTGAACTCGGCATAGGCTTTCATTCTGGATTTCTGTGCATCCAGAGAGTATCCGTCGATCTGCATGGCGGTAGACACGCGCGTATAGATATAGACTTTTATCTTTTCTTTTTTCATCGCATCTTCTCCACCCCAGCTTACTTTTTATCTGTTTTCTGCTCCAACAGCTTGATGGAATCCAGATAATCGCGCTCCACTTCGCTGAGGGTGCGGGCTTTGTATTTTCTGTACTCGCCGGTTGCCTTGTCGATGGCCTGCTTGTGGCTGACGCTTCCATTGCCAACCAGCAGCTGCTCTCCACTCATAGTCAAAATCCGATCCAGATGTTCCGCCCAATCCTGCATGGTCATTGCCTGTTCCCGTTCTGCCTGTCGTTCCGCAAAATCCAGATAGCCGGACACAAGCTGCCCCATAGCACGAAGCTCTTTCTCGTTCAGATAGTTCTTGGCAACTACCGCCTCTTTCAGCGTGGGCTGACTGCCCGCAAAGGTGGTCAATCCCATAAATTCTTTCTCCGCATCGGCACGTGTGTAGATGACCTCCGCCGCGGTTTGCCCATGAATGGCATAATGAATTTTATTTTGGACTTTCTTGAAAAACTGAATGGAGATTTCCGCCTTGGGATCATAGTCAATACTGGTCGCGTAGATTTCAAGCACCTGACGGTAAAACACCTTTTCCGAAGCACGGATATCGCGGATACGCTCCAGCAGCTCCTTGAAGTATCCGCCGCCACCCAGATTTTTCAGGCGCTCATCATCCAGAGCAAAGCCTTTTCGCATATACTCCTTCAAAATCCCCGTTGCCCAAATACGAAACTGCACGCCGCGCTGAGATTTCACACGGTAGCCGACAGAAATGATGACATCGAGATTATAGTAATCCACCTGATAGGTTTTGCCGTCAGCGGCAGTTGTTGCAAAATTTGCAACAACTGCTTCTCGCTTCAATTCGCCCTCAGTGAAAATGTTCTTGATATGTCTGGAAATGGTAGATTTGTCACGCTGAAACAGCTCCGCCATCTGGTCAATGGACAGCCAAACCGTATCTCCATCGAAGGTCGTTTCGATCTTTGTCAAGCCATCCTCTGTGGTATAAATCATCATTTCAGAATTGTTCTGCTCATTCTCCCAGCGTTCCATGGTCGCTTCACCTCGTTTTCTGCCATTGCAGGAGCTTTTGCTCCTGCAATGGGAGTTTGGACACTTATTTCATGATAATTATATCATGCCGCTTTCGCTGATTCAATATCGTTTTCGCGAATTATCTCATCTGCCCCGTCTTTTTCAGGCACGGCTTCCTCTATGACGAGATCGGGCAGCGCGTCAAGATTCAGAACCACGGCATACTTTTCAATCAAATTTGCCAGCAAAGCGGCGAAACCGCTCCATTCATCTACCATAGGCAGTTTCCCTCTCTTTCTCCGTTCTGTGCGTATATGCCGCCAGCACTTCCTTCGGAATACGATCCAGCACGGCGACGGCATCCTCATAATCCCGATGCAGCTTGGCGTCAGCCAGCTTTTTCAAGGTGCTTTCCTGTGTAGCCTTGTCCAGCGACTGCTTCAACTGCTCCGTTTTCTTTTTCAGCTTTTTATTTTCGGCAGTCGTGACCGTGAACGCCGTATTGTACTTTTTCAGTGCCGTGTGCATCTGCTCCACAGCAGGAATATACTTGTCCAAAAAAGCGCCGATTTCTGCTGCTTTTCCTTTGGCATTGAACGCATTGACGCCTGAAAGCAATTCTTCCAGCTTGGCCTTCTGCTTGGTCAGGCGAGTCATTTCCTTGAATACCCGCGGCGGGATATGGTCGCGTCCGGTCTCACTGGCACTCTCGCCACGTTCCAGATCGGGATATTTTTTGACCATATGCTCCCAAAACCTGTCCTGCCACTGCGTCAGCTTTTTCTTGTTGCCTACGATTTCTTTGGCGCAAAGCCGTCCATCCTCTGTCAGTGGGACAAAGCAAAGGTGCATATGGGGCGTTTTCTCGTCCATATGCACCACAGCGGAGATAATGGTTTTCGGGTCTTGGTGTTCCCGGATAAAGTCCAGCGCCTCCTGAAAGTAGGCTTTGACCTCACTTTTCTTCTTCCCCTTGAAGAACTCCGGGCTGGCTGTCACCAGCGCCTCCACCACGCGCACGCTGTCGGAACGGGTGCGGCAGCCCACCTCGGCAATCTGCTTTTCCGCCTCGGCGCGGTACTTGCGCTGGGGCGTCACCAGATGGAAATTGAGGTGGCTGCGCGCCGTGTCCACGTCGGGATTGCTGGCGTATTTCTCCTTGGTGCGCTCGTTGTGGGACTCGATGTGCCCGATTTCCGGCCCTTTGTACTTGGCAAAGCGGAGAATGGCGTACTGTGCTTTCATCGGCGAACCCCTCGCTTCACCCACACGATGTCGCAGTCCAGCACGTCGGCCAGCTCCACGACCTCCTTGTAGCGGATGCTCTCCCGCTGCAATTTTGCGGACAGATTGGAGACGCTATCGCTCCAGTCATATTCCTCGGCCAGCCGGTCAACAATCTCCTGCATCGTAAAACCGGCGCGGACGATCTGCAATTTGATCTCATTTCTGATGTTCATAAAAATCCTCCCAAATTTTCGTGATGAAAACAGCGAAGCGGGTTTCTGTTTCCGAAAACCTGCTTCGCTGTTTGGCGTAATATCCTGTTTTGCTGAAATCCGCTGGAAACGTGGCGGTCGATGCCCTCTTCATAGGTGAGGGGTATCGACTTTCCGAATCCGCGTGACTTCGCTCTAAACCGTGCAGCCCCACGCGCATCCGTGAAGCCGATGCGCGGTTCCGAGCAACGCGATTTCGTGAAACCATTTCTGCCATCAGGCAAATAATTTACGGATTTCACTTAGCTTGATTTCGTGCCCAAAAATATAGGCTCTGCTGGTCAGCGCTTTTCCTATATAGCGGTATTTGGGGCGAAACGCTGCGTACATACGTACACGGCGCAGTCGCAGAAAATTCATCGCCAGTCCTCCGGTACGTACGTATGCTCTGAAATCTCGGAAAACCCATTTATATTGGGTTTTGCAATCGCTTCAATACCAAAGAAGCCCCATACACGCCGTCCGGCAGCATTGGTGATCTTGTTGCAATATTCTAGATTGTACTTACTTTGGTTCGCAATCACACTCTCGCTGAAACTGCGGCGCTTTAGCGGTGTCAGATTGTTTTCCTCACACCACATCCGGTAAATCTCGTACAAATCTTTAGAGCTGATAGTGCAGTCCGCCTTCAGCCGGATATAACCCTCGGATTCCAAAAAATCAAAGACATTGTTGTTATCCCGCTTCACTGCCTCCCGATTGTCCCGCGTACGCTGGCTCTCTGTGAATTTGAAGTTGTTGGCAACCAGCCGCTGCAAGCCCTCAAACGCCCACAGGAAGATGCCCTCGACCTCTGCTTTCATCTTTTCGGCAAGGTCAGGATCATCTACCCGTCCCGCAGGCTTTTCCTTGGTAGTCAGCACAAGCTGTCGGCGGTAAAATCCGTCGCTCCGGTCATATAGCGCCTGCAAATCACCGTTGGAGAACGCCAGCAGCCGGGCAAACATCCACCCCTGGTAGCTCTGCTTACCCTTGCGCTCCAAATCCATCTTACCTTGGGCGGTCACGATGGACTTGACGTAGTTGGTCTGCCGCAGCGCTTCCATTCGCATATCATCATCCACACACAGCAGAATGTGTTCCAGATCCGCACGGGCAAAACGGTTTTCAGAAATTTTGCCGATGCCGCCATCCTTCATGTTGCTGCCAAGAAGCGCACCCAGCACGGCACCGATCTGTGATTTTCCTTCGCCGCCGTTTCCCTTAATCACCATCATGCGCTGCCCCTTGTTGCTGGGAATCAGGCAATAACCGATGAACTCCTGCAAGGTTGGAATGTCCTCTGTATAGAGAAGCCCATCCAGAAAGGAAAGCCACCGAACGGGAGCCGGTGCGTCAGGGCGGTATGCCACCGGCAGTCTACTCCGTACAATGGTCGGTCTGCCCTCGGTGAAACTGCCGTCCAGCTTCAAAGTGCCGTTTGCCAGATGGATTCTATCTGCCTCCGGTGCAAAGTCCTCTACATGAGCTGCCAGCTTCATCACTTCCAGAATGTTGGTGATCTTGCGGGGGATATTGTTCACGGCGCAGCACTTTAGTTCCTCATAGATTTCACCCCGAAGCGGCAGATCGTCGGTTACTCTGCCGTCCGGTGTGAAAAACGCACCATTGGCAAAGATGATTTTCCTGCTGCTCAGAAATTCATCACAGAACAGCGCCTCATTGATATTTGTGCCGTCAAACCAGATGGGCGCGTCTAAATCAGCTGATTTCCGTTTCGTCACGGGCATCCACCTCCTTTTCCGTCCGTTTCAGGCGTTCTTCCAGCCGGTCGATCATGCCGTCCTTTTGAAGCATATCCACAGTTTTCACACGAGCCTCCAGCTCCGCAAAGGTTAAAATATCTGTCAGATCCTCGATATAATCGAGCATCTGGCAGGCTTCCACAAAGCGGTCATCCACGTCCTCACAAGCTCCATATCCCTCACTCCCGCCTTGCGGCGAGAGTTCACTCATTTCGCTGCTCATCCTTTTCCCACCGAAACCGCTTTGCTGGGTTTCGGCGGGAGCCCTGAGATCATCCGGCGTTTTGGGTGCGTACTGCATCTTCCAATGCTCCAAAAGATGCAGATAATCGTACAATATCCGCTGACAATGCAGCGTCTCATTCTGGAACGCCTTTGCCAGCGGATATTTCGGCTTTCGCAGCGCTGCCGCAGCCGGGGGCTTGTCCGGGTCGATTCCAAAGTCATACGCCAGCTTCTTCGCCGCGTCATAGCTGCTCAGGTTGAACAACCTTGCCACAAGGTCGATCACATCGCCGTGGGCCCCGCACCCGAAGCAGTAGAAGTAATCCTCATTCAGCTTCATACTGGGTGTACGGTCGGCGTGGAAGGGGCAGCAGACCATGCTGCCACGGTTTACTTCCAATCCGTAGTATTCGGCAGCCTCTTTCACGGAAACTGCCATCTTGATTTGTGTAAATAAATCCATACCTGTTTCCTCCTGTAAAATAATTGAACTTCGCCGTTCTACCCGATGCCGTTCCTGCCCGAGTCCTTACCCCGGCGTTGCCTCTTCCTTGGTACGCAGAATGCGGTACTTCTCCGGAAGCATATCCTCATCGGACGATCATGAAATTTTCAAGGTGCTGCGTGGTTTACGTCTAAATTTTAGTAAGAAAACAGGCTCTTTCCCGTATATCCAAGAGGTAGGAAAAGTCGGATGAAAGTAGGATTTTTCCACGCTTTGAGACAAAAACGAAAAAGCATGATATAATACAGAAAAATGGAAAAGGAGGCTGTTGTATGCAAGTCAAGCTGACAATCGGAGAGCGGTTGAAAGATTTACGAGTAGAACGAAAGCTGACCTTGGAGCAGCTTGCCGCCGAGGTGGGTATCTCGAAATCCGCACTTGGCAAATATGAATCAGATAACGGCAAGGACATCAGCCCGTACAGCATTCTGTTGCTGGCTGACTATTACGGTGTTTCCTGCGACTATCTGATGGGACAGACGGAAACAAAAAATCACCCAAACACAGCTCTGCATGAGCTGCATTTGAGTGATGCTTCGATTGATGTATTGAAAACGGGCAAGTTCAACCACCGGCTGCTGTCGGAGTTGATCTGCCACAAGGATTTCCAGCGCTTCATGCTGGATGCTGAGATTTACGTTGACCGGATCGCAGATATGCGGGTCAACGATATGAATGCCGTGCTGGAAGCCGTCCGGCAGATGGCATTGATGAAAAATGACGGTGAGGAAAATGACCTGCACCTGCGGACGCTGGAAGTGGCGCAGATTCGGGAAGATGAATATTTTGGAAGCCTGATTGCAGATGACCTGATAGGCATCCTCCGTGATATTCGGAGTGAACACCGCCCCGATACCATGACTGCGGATGAAGTCTCCTTTGCAGAAAATATGCAGAACCAGTTGCGGGAGGCAATGAACTTTGAGGGAAGCTCGGAAGAAAAGAAAGCAAAAGCATTACTTGCCACATTAGGGATCGATTACGATGCCATCACAATGGAACAGTTTGTCAACTTGATCGAGGTGCTGAAGCTGTCCAAACACCTGAAAACTCCCATCAGCCAGCGCGGGAAAACGACCATGACCCACGGCAAAGGGAAGCGGAAGAAACACTGAAACAAAGGCGGCGCTGCGGCGGGACGGGGGCTTTATATACCTCTGCCTCCTTTTCCGGCCAGTCGGATTTTGCTTCTCAAAAATCCTGCGTTTGTGACGTAGCCCGCGTCACAAAATCCGCCTGTCCTACTGCCGCAGAAAAGTGTCTGTCAACCGCTATCTGCCCGTACAGCAGATGGCGAAGCCAACCCCTTTCCCGCGTCAGCCGGAAGCAAAGGTATAACACACTAGACTTTGCAAAGCAAAATCGTGTGCCAACAGGGCGGCTCGCGCCCCTATTGGAAACCCAGCGGCAAAGAGAATATTCCCTTTGCAATCCCTCATTTCCCTCGCAGGTGTATATACAAACTGCAAAAGGCAGCTTGCATTGCCTGCTCTGAAAATGCAAAACCGCTGTAATCTCCATCCTGCGCGGGATGGGATTACAGCGGTTTTTTTCTGACGCACAGAGCAGCTTCACTCCGTATAATACTGCGCCTGTGCGTTCCAGAGCGCGTAGTATTTGCCGCCCCGATCGGCGAGCAATTCGGCGTGACTGCCCTGCTGAATGACCGCGCCCTCGTGGAACACGGCGATCTCGTCACAGAATTTGCAGGAGGAGAGGCGGTGGGAGATATAGATGGCAGTCTTATCGCCTGCGATCTCATCGAACTTACTGTAGATCTCCGCCTCGGCGATGGGGTCCAGCGCCGCTGTTGGCTCGTCGAGGATGATGAACGGCGCGTCCTTATAGAGCGCGCGGGCAATGGCGATCTTCTGCGCCTCGCCGCCGGAAACCTCGACACCGTCCTCGGAGAGATTTTTGTAGAGCATGGTGTCCAGACCCTTTTCCATCGCTGCAAGACGGTCTGCAAAGCCTGCATCGATCAGAGCCTTCTTTGCCCGGTCACGGTCATATTCCATGCTACCCGCCACATTGTTGCCCAAGGGCTGGCAGATGAGCTGGAAATCCTGAAATACCACGGAAAATATGCCCATGTAATCGTCATAGCGGTACTTGCGGATGTCGATGCCGTTGAGCAAAATCTGCCCCTCCTGCGGGTCGTACAGGCGACACAGGAGCTTTATGAAGGTGGTCTTGCCGCTGCCGTTTTCGCCCACGATGGCAAGCCTTTTTCCGACCTTGAACCTCATATTCACATGGCGCAGCGCCCAGATGTCCGAGCCGGGATAACGGAAGGACACATCCCGAAACTCCACGTCATACTGACGATCCGACCTCTTTTCGGTGGTGAGACTCCCCTGATACATGGAATTGGGAATGTCGAGAAACGTATAGATGGCCTTGAGGAACTCAGCATTGGCCCGCATATGACTGACGGTGCTCAGTAGCAGGGCGGCGTTGCCGGAAAATGTGGTCACGGCGCTGACATACTGGGTCACGCTGCCGATGCCGAAGGCACCGCCCAGCGCCTTCAAGCATACGAACACATACACAACGCCGGAGAGAACAGCGGATAGAGAGGCGGCCAGCGCCTTGCTCAGTCCCACAGTGGTTTGGGACGCCTTTGCCACGGGAGAGCCGACGCCGAAGATATTCACTGTGCGGACATAATGCTCCGCCAGTTCGCTCTGGCGGTACATTCTGCGATCCATATCCTCTTCCTTTTTTCCCGGCCGCATGAAAGCGAAGTGACTGAACACTCGATTGCCGAAGCATACCTGCTCTGCCAGCGTGTTCCAGGCAGAATAGGCTCTGCCGACCAGCGCCGGACCAAGGCAGGTAACGGCGGCAATCAGCAGAAGGATGCCCACAAGGAAAAGCGGGTGATTGAGAGCGGTCAATTTTCCCGCCGAGGTCGGGACTTGCCGGGTGAACAGGCTCACCGTCAAGGCGGCAGCCCCTAAAATGCCGGTAATGCCTTGGACTGCCTGCGTATAGTACAGCTTGAGATGGGCAAAGCCCCAACCGGACCAGGCGGCATTCTGCCGGATCTGAGAGAACAGATCACGTGTTTCCTGCCTGTCACAGTCGGCATAATCCATCCGCAGAAATTTCTCGGTATACAAAACTTCTTTCTGTCTGTCAAGCAGTTCGCTCCGGACATTTTTCCACCTCTCCAGCACGGCCTTGAGCAGCTCTGCCGCAGCACTGACCGCTACGATCCAAAGGACCCATTTGGCCAGAATCTCCGGTCTGCGAAGGGTGGATAGTTCATCGACAAGCCGGGCGGAGAGCCAGATGACCGCATAGGGCGATGCTGCCTCCACAACAGCACAGAGGATAAACGGCATAAAGCAGCCCGGTGCGATCCGGCGCATATCTCGTGCCGCCCGGCGGTGGATGGCAAAGGTCTCCCGCAGGCTCATGCCCTCAGCTTTCTTCTTCATCCTGCACACCTCCTTCCTGATAATAGCGGCTCTGCACGGCAAATAGCTCCGCATAAGCACCGCCCTTTGCCAGTAACTCCTTGTGGGTACCCTCCTCGGCGATACCGCCGTCTGCTATAAAGAGGATGCGGTCACAGAAGCGGGTAGACGCCAGCCGGTGGGAGATGAACACGGAGGTCTTACCCGCCGTCATATCGCTGTACTTTTGATAAATATCGTTTTCCGCAATGGGATCCAGCGCCGCCGTAGGCTCGTCCAGAATGAGGATGGGCCCGTTCTTATAAAGCGCTCTCGCCAGCATCAGCCGCTGGGTCTGGCCACCGGAGAGCTGTACGCCGTCCAGATACACCTCCCGGCCAAAGTGGGTATCCACCCCCTGGGGGAATTTGGCAATAGCCTCTGTCAAGCCGGCCTGTGCAAGGCAGTGATCGACTTTTACTCTGTCAATATGCTCGGTGGTCTGGGCAACACATTCCGCAATGGTGGTATCCAAAATGGAAAACCCCTGAAATACAGCGGAAAACAGGCGGTAATACGCGCTGCGGTCAAATTCACGAATATCCTGCCCGTTTAGCAGCACACGCCCCTCGGTGGGGTCGTAGAAGCCGCAAAGCAGCATCACCATGGTGGTCTTGCCCGCACCGTTCAAGCCCACCACCGCCAGCTTTTCGCCGGGATGGATGGTCAGGTCTATGTGTCTGAGAATATCCCTCTCCGTGCCCGGATAGTGGAAGGACACGTTCTCCAGCCGCAGCTCATACCCGTCGGCTGCGGGCGGCTGCGCTCCGCCCTCAAACTGAAACGGCTCCGGAATGTTCAGATATTCCTGTATTTTGGACAGGTCGATGCTCTCCTTATGCAGTTGGCTGCACTGGGTCAGGATGCCGGTCACCCACGATGCAGCGCCGCTGACGGCGGTAAAGTAGAGCAAAAATGTCGATGCAGGCCAGCCATGTACCAGAGTTTGCCGAATCAGATACGCATACGCGATGCCGTTGCGAAGAAGCGTCAGCGCCACGTCAGCCACATTAGCCCAGAGATAAGTCCTTTCCCGGCGGGCGATGAAGGCGGAGAGTGCCTTCATGGATTTTTCCCGCAATTCCCGCAGCCAAGGGGCTAAACCAAAGACGCGGATGTCCTTGGCAAGCTGTATCTGCCGAGGCTGCGTCAGAAAATAGTGCAGTTCCTTGTCATACTGTTCCCGTTCATCCCGGTGGCGGTACTCCCACTCACTGATGTAGTGGGAAACGAAGAAGTCTGCTGCGGCGGTCAGCACCACCAGCAGGATCAAAAAGCGGCTCAAGCGGGAGAACAGCAGCAGATATACGGCAAAGCCGCCGAGATTTGCCAGCAGCTCCGTCAGCGTTCGCCAAATATGCTCCGCCGCATCGTCGTTGCCGCTGGTGGCCCGCTGCGCCTGCTCCTCCAGCTTCAGAATTTTGGAGTCGTGGACATTTGGGTAGGAGGTCTCGCCGCTTTTCCGGGAGATCATGCGGATGATGGCACAGCGAACATCGACCTCACCGGGCATCCGGATGGCATCGCAATACGCCGCAGCCCCCTGTAAGAGAAGAAGTGCCGCTGTGAAAAATCCGATAGTTGTCAGCAACTCCCCCACGGGAACGCCCTGCTCCACCCTCGTAAGAATTTCCGGTGTGACATAGAGCTGCGCCAAATCCAACGCCACTTTGATGGCCGCGACCACAACGCAAAGGAGCAGCACTCTCCTGCGCTTCTCCCAAGCGGTCCGCACCATAAAGCAGACATTTTGCCGGACGCTGTACTTCGGTTTTTCTCTGTGTTTCATGTCGTTTCACCTCACGCGCATAGCATAGCAGAAAAAATCGTCCCCGGTTGATTCCGGGGACGAATCGCTTTTTCCGGGGGATGAATTGCAGCTCTCACTCCTGCGGAAGCAGTATTTCAGTGGTGAATGCACCGTCCTCGCTGTTGCGGCTGATGTATCCGTCCAGCCGCTCCACGATGGCGTCGATGCGAACAAGGCCAAAGCCATGCCCCTCGCCCTTGGTGCTGCGGAACAGCCCTCCCTCCTTCTGCATTTTCTTCCCGGCGGTAAAATTGGTGAAGGAGATGTAGAGCTGGGTGTTTTTCATATCCATATAGACCCGGATGAGGCGCTTATCCTCCGGCAGCTTCATGCTGGCCTCAATGGCGTTGTCGAAGAGATTGCCGAGGATGCAGCAGAGATCGATCTCCGAGGACTTCAGCCGGACGGGGATGTGGGCATCCGCCACTACCTCGATGCCCTTTGCCTTTGCAAGGGAGATTTTGGAGTTCAAGATGGCGTCGGTCATGGGATTGCCGGTCTTGATGACCGTGTCCACGGTTTGCAGATCGGTGTCCAGCAGGTCGAGGTAGTTTTGGATGGCGTCCCAATCTCCCGCGGCAGCGTAAGCCTTCATGGTCTGAATATGGTTGCGGTAGTCATGCCGCCAGCCGCGGATCTGGCGGTACATATTGTCTACCTCCCGGTAATGCGTTTCGATCAGCTCCTGCTGATAGGAGGCGAGCTGCTTTTCGATTTTCTTTGCAAACAATTCCATACGCCTTACCTCATGTTGATAATGGCACGGTTGACGCCCTCATACGCGCCCCGCGGCAGCGGGATGGCGGTTCCGTCGCTCAGCCGGATCTCCGTCTTGGTGACGCGGCTGATCTGCGTCAGATTCACGAGCGCAGAGCGCCCCACGCGGTAGAAGCACTCGTCGAGCTGCTTTTCAAGCTCGCCCAATGTCATTTTCACCGTCACATCCGTTCGCGCGTGAACGGTCACATAGTTGCCGAGCACATCTGCATATCGAATCTGATAAATCGGCACACGCACCATTTCTCCGCCGGCCTCGAAATGCAAGACCCGTTCGTTTTTTGTTAGCTTTTCCACGGCGCGGTCCAGCACCGACCGGAGCTTTTCTTCCTTCACGGGCTTCATCAGATAGTGGAGCGCTGCCACCTCGTAGCCCTCTGAAATATAATCGGAGTAGCCGGTGATGAAAATGATCTGCACCGTGTCGTTGCTCTTGCGAAGCTCTTTTGCCATCGTGACGCCGTCCATCGCGCCCATTTCGATATCCAGCAGGAGAATGTCGTAGTCGCTTTCTTCTGCGTAGCGGAACAGGAAGCTCTCGGCGGATGGAAAATCGTCGATATGCACCGTGTGACCGGCGGACGAAGCCCAGGCGCGCACCATATTCAAAACAAACTGTCTGTCCGCACCGGAGTCATCGCAGATTGCAATTTTGTACTTCATACCCTCACCGTTCCTTTTATGATCAAGACATCCGCCTCAAATCATTCCAAAGTGACGCAGTGCCTCCGTAACTGCCTTTTCCTTCTCCGGTGGGCATTGGGGCTGCCTGGCATCCTCGGATTTCGGTTTATTGTAGTTCTCGCGCTCAATGATGCCATACTTCTGCTTCACCTGCGCGATATAAAGACTACTGACCTTCAAACCGGTATGTTCCAAGACATATTCTCTGATTTCCTCGTAGGTTGCTTTGCTCTCCGCAGCAGTCAAATCCAGCTCGTCCATAGTCACTTCGATCTCGATATGTTCCTTGCTTTGAAGTTTGGACAATAAACATACCGTCTCGACATGGGCCGTGCCAGGGAAAAGATCCACGGCGCAGGCCCGGACGGGGCGGTAGCCCAGGGGGGCGAAGCGGGCCACATCCCGGGCCAGAGTGGCCGGGTCGCAGGATACATACACAATGCGGCCGGGTGTCATAGAGGCGGCAGCCTCTACCACATCGGGCGCCAGGCCCTTCCGGGGCGGGTCCACGCAGATCACGTCGGGCCGCAGGCCCCGCTGCCGCAGCTCCGCCGCCAGCCGGGAGGCGTCGCCGCACAGGAACTCCACGTTCTCCACGCCGTTGCGGCGGGCGCTGTCCTCCGCGTCCCGGATAGCCTCCGGCACGATCTCGCCGCCGATGACGTGCCGGGCCCGGCGGGCCAGCACCTGGGTGATGGTACCCGCACCGCAGTACAGGTCCACCGCCAGCTCCCGGCCGGTGAGTCCGGCGTACTCCAGGGCCTTTTCGTACAGACGCTGGGCCTGGTCGTGGTTCACCTGGTAAAACGACGGCACCGACAGCCGCAGCTCCAGTCCGCAGAGGGTATCCGTCAGATAGTCCCGGCCCCAGAGGGTGCGGTACCGATCCCCTAAAATGGCGTTGCCCCGTCGGGTATTCTCCCCCAGCACCACGCCGCAGACTCCGGGCGCGGCGGCCCGGAGCATATCCACCAGCTCCTGCTCATGGGGCAGGCGGGAGCCGTTGACCAGCAGACACGCCAGGGACTCCCCCCGGCAGCTGGTGCGGACGTACAGGTGCCGCAGCAGGCCCCGGCCAGTGGCCTCGTTATACGGCTCCACCCGAAACCGGGCGATATAGTCCCGCACCGCCTGAGCCAGGGCATCGGCCTCCGGCTTTTGGATGAGACAGTGCTCCACATCCACCACCTGGTGGCTGCGGGCCCGGTAAAAGCCCACCTCCCCCGCCGGGGAGATGGGATAGATGCTCTTGTTGCGGTAGTGCAGGGGCTGCTCCGCACCCAGAATTTCCTCCACCGTCACCTCCGCGCCGCCGATGCGGGTCAGGGCGTCCTGGACCCGGGCACGCTTGGCCCACAGCTCCTCCTCATAGGACATATGCCGGAAATCGCAGCCGCCGCAGCGGCCATAATACGGACAGTCCGGCTGCCGCCGGGCGGGAGACGGCTCCGTCAGGGCGGCGATCTTGCCGAAGGCGGCGTTTTTCAGCACCTTCATCACCAGAACGTCGCAGGTCTCGCCCCGGATGGCCCCGTGGACGAACACCACCTGGCCGTCTATGCGGGCGATGCCCAGGCCCTCGCTGGAATAGCCGTCGATATGGGCGCGGTAAATGCGGTTTTTCTCCAATCCGGGCATAAGCGCCCTCCTTTCCGGTAAAGCACAGGGGCGGGGCACACGGGTCCCGCCCCTGCAAGCGATGGAATATCACATCCCGTCCGCTTAGAATTCGAACTTGTCCAGGATCTTACGCAGCGCCTCGGCAAAGGCGGCCAGGGTCTTGTTGTCCCGGCCCTTGCTGCGGCGGATAAGGCCCACCAGGGAATCGCCCAGCTGCACCAGCTTCTGATACGCCGCGGTGACCCGGGGCGCGCCGTCGAAGGTGCGGGTCTTACGCTGGGGCAGATAGCCCGCCGCCAGCTGGGTGCAGGTCAGCAGGTCATACTCCTCGGTATACTGGGGAGCGTGGGCCGTGAAGCCCAGCTGGCTCACCGTCTGGGCAAACACCGGAGCCACCTCCCGGTCGCCGTGGACCACGAACACGTGCTGGGGCTTGGGCTCCTTGAAATGGCTGATCCAGTCCAGCAGATGGTCGTGGTCGGCGTGGGAGCTGAGGCCCTGGAAATTCACCACCTTGGCCCGGACGGCCACGTCCTCGCCGAACAGCTTCACGGAGGGAGTCCCGTCCAGCAGGGTGCGGCCCAGGGTGCCCGGGGACTGGAAGCCCACGAACACCACGGCGCTGTCCGCCCGCCACAGGTTATACTTCAGATGGTGGCGGATGCGTCCGGCATCGCACATACCGGAGGCGGAGATGATGACCTTGGGGGTGTGGTCCTCGTTCAGGGCCTTGGACTCGTCCACGGTCTCCGTCAGATGCAGACCCGGGAAATTGAACATATGGGTGCCGTCCTTCACCAGCTCCAGAGCGTCCTCGTCCAGATAGCCCCGCAGATCGCCGCAGAAAATGGTGGTGGCGCTTTTGGCCAGGGGGCTGTCCACGTACACGGGGAAATTCGGCACGGAGGTCACCAGGCCCTGATCCTTGATCTCCCGGATGAAATACAGCAGCTCCTGGGTGCGGCCCACGGCAAAGGAGGGAATCACCACGTTGCCGCCCTTGCCCAGAGTCTCGTCGATGATCTGGGCCAGCTCCCCGGTATAGCTCCACACCTCGGTGTGGTTGCGGTCACCGTAGGTGCTTTCCATGACCACATAGTCCGCCCCGGTGAAAAACTGGGGATCCCGGATGATGGGCTGGTCCACGTTGCCGATATCGCCGGAGAACACGATGGTTTTCGTCTGGCCGCCTTCGGTGAGGGTCAGGCGGATGGACGCGGAGCCCAGCAGATGGCCTGCGTCGATGAACACCGCGTCCACCCCATCGCACAGGTGAACGGGCTGGCCATACTCGCAGGTGTCGATGAATTCCGGCACCCGCTGGGCGTCGGCCACGGTATACAGCGGCTCCTCCTCCGGCCGGCCGGCCCGGCGGTTCTTGCGGTTTTTATACTCGGCATCGCTCTCCTGAATGTGGGCGGAGTCCTGGAGCATGATGCTCATGAGCTGGGCGGTGAGCCGGGTGGTGAGAATGCGGCCCTGGAAGCCGTTTTTGATGAGCATGGGCACCCGGCCGGAGTGGTCGATGTGGGCGTGGGTGATGAGCACATAGTCGATGCTGCCCGGGGCAAAGGGCAGGGAGCGGTTGTCCACCTCGTCCCGGCCCTGCTGCAATCCGCAGTCGATGAGGATGCGCTTGCCGCCTACCTCCAGACAATGGCAGCTGCCGGTGACGCACTGGTCAGCGCCGAAAAAACTCAGCTTCATGGCGTTCGTCCTTTCCTCTCAAAAATTGGGGTGCCCTTATTGTAACACTTTTTCTTCCCGGCGGCAACAGGAATTGCATTTTGCCGGAACATCCGTTATAATAGGTAGGAATGTAACTTGTTATTCCCCTGAGGAGGAACGCAAATGTTTGAACAATCCCTTATTCGCAATTTTTCCATCATCGCCCACATCGACCACGGTAAATCCACGCTGGCGGACCGGCTGCTGGAGCTGTGCGACGCCGTGCCGGAGCGGGAGATGGAGAACCAGATTCTGGACAACATGGACCTGGAGCGGGAGCGGGGCATCACCATCAAGTCCCGGGCTGTGCACCTGTTCTACAAGGCCAAAGACGGCGAGATCTACGCCCTGAACCTCATCGACACCCCGGGCCACGTGGACTTCAACTATGAGGTGTCCCGGTCCCTGGCCGCCTGCGAGGGCGCTGTGCTGGTGGTGGACGCCACCCAGGGGGTGGAGGCCCAGACTCTGGCCAACACCTATCTTGCCATGGAGCACGACCTGGAGATTCTGCCGGTATTCAACAAGATCGACCTGCCCGCCGCCGACCCCATGAAGGCCAAGCAGGAGGTGGAGGACATCATCGGCCTGCCCGCCATGGATGCGCCGGAAATCTCCGCCAAGCTGGGCCTGAACGTGGAGTCGGTGCTGGAGGACGTGGTGCACAATGTCCCCGCCCCCACCGGCGACCCCAACGCCCCCCTGCAGGCCCTGATCTTCGACAGCCAGTATGACCCCTATGTGGGGGTGGTGGTGCTGTTCCGCATCAAGCAGGGCGCCATCCGCCGGGGCCAGACGGTGCGCATGATGGCCACCGGAGCCCAGTATACCATTCTGGAGTGCGGCTACCTGAAGCCCCTGGGCAACGAGCCTACGGACGCCCTCCAGGCCGGTGAGGTGGGCTATTTCACCGCCTCCATCAAAAACGTCAAGGACACCCAGGTGGGCGACACCATCACCGACGCCGAAAACCCCGCCGCCCAGCCTCTGCCCGGCTATCGCCCGGCCCAGTCCATGGTCTACTGCGGCATTTACACCGAGGACGGCAGCAAGTATCCCGACCTGCGGGACGCCCTGGAAAAGCTCCAGCTCAACGACGCCTCCCTGACTTTCGAGCCGGAGAGCTCCGTGGCCCTGGGCTTCGGCTTCCGGTGCGGCTTTTTGGGCATGCTCCACATGGAGATCATCCAGGAGCGGCTGGAGCGGGAGTTCAACCTGGACCTGGTGACCACCCTGCCCAGCGTCATCTATCATGTATACAAATCCGACGGCACCATGGTGAAGGTGGACAACCCCCACAACTATCCGGACCCCACGGTCATCGAGCACGCGGAGGAGCCGTATGTGAAGGTGTCCATCATCAGCCCCAACGAGTATGTGGGCAACATCATGCCCATGTGCCAGGACCGCCGGGGCGAGTTCAAGGATATGCAGTATCTGGACACCCACCTGGTGGAGCTGCACTATCAGATGCCCCTTAACGAGATCATCTACGACTTTTTCGACACGCTGAAGGCCAACACCAAGGGCTATGCCTCCCTGGACTATGAGCTCTCCGGCTACCGGCCCAGTGAGCTGGTGAAGGTGGATCTGCTGCTCAACGGCGACGGCGTGGACGCCCTGAGCTTCATCGCCCACAAGGACAAGGCCTATCCCCGGGCCCGGCGGCTGTGCGAAAAGCTGAAGGAGAACATCCCCCGCCAGCTGTTCGAGGTGCCCATCCAGGCAGCCATCGGCGGACGGATCATCGCCCGGGAGACGGTAAAGGCCATGCGCAAGGACGTGCTGGCCAAGTGCTACGGCGGCGATATCACCCGGAAGAAGAAGCTGCTGGAAAAGCAGAAAGAAGGCAAGAAGAAGATGCGGAATCTGGGCACGGTCCAGGTTCCCACCGAAGCCTTCATGGCTGTTCTGAAGCTGGACAGCGATTGATAACAGGAGGCGCTCATATGGAACAGGCCACGTTTGATGATTTTATGAAGCTGGATATCCGGGTAGGCACCATTGTGGAGGCCCGGCCCTTTGAAAAGGCACGCAGGCCCGCCTATCAGCTGCTGGTGGACCTGGGCCCGGAGCTGGGGCAAAAGCGCTCCAGCGCGCAGATCACCCAGCAGTATGCCCCGGAGGACCTGGTGGGCAAGCAGGTGCTGGCGGTGGTGAATTTCCCGCCCCGTCAGATCGCCGACTTCTTCTCCCAGGTGCTGGTGCTGGGCACCTACTCCCAGGGCGGCGTGGTGCTCATTACCCCGGACAAGCCTGTGGAAAACGGCGACCGGCTGGGGTAAAATAGGAGGTATCGCATATGGCCGGATTCGGCGTTCTGATTGTTTCGGGTATATTATCGGCGATTTTCCTGTTCTTCATCGCCGTGTTTGCCGCCGCGGCGGCGTATATCATGGCCAGCTATGTGCTGGAGGGCTTTTCCATCGCCTGCATGCGCAAAAAAGCGGGCAACGCACATACATTCCCTGCCTGGATTCCCTTTTACAGCAAGTATCTGCTGGGAAAGCTGGCAGACCGGCGGGTCATGGGCGCCGTGTCGGCCCTTCTGACGCTTCTGTCCGTCTGCCTTTGCGTCTATTTCTACGTCTGCCGGGAGCTGAATACTCTTTGGTTCATCCTCCTGCTGATGGCCCTGTTGGCGGTCTTTATCCTGGACACCCTGATCGCCCACCGGATCTATAAAAGCCGCGCCGGTAAATATGGGGACGTCCTGACCGTGTTCACCGTTTTATCCCTGGGCCTGCTCCGCCCGGTGTTCCTGTTTGCTGTCCGCAATCGGGCAGCGGAGAGCGTGCCGGCCCCGGAGTGTGGAAATTGAGCAAAAATCCCGGAAGGAGATGTGATAGCATGGCCGAGGAAAAGCTGTTTATTGAGGCATCCGAAGAGGATGTGCCGTCCATTATCGCCCTGCGGCAAAGAATCTGGGACACCACATACCGAGGCATCTACCCCGACAGCATGATAGATAACTTTGACTGGGACTGGCACAGGGAAATGGAGCTGCTGAGGGTCCATCATCCGGCGTATTCTGTGTACTTGGTCCGAAAGGACCGGCAGGACATCGGCTACCTGACGATAAACGAAGCCGATGTAATCACCCTGCAATCCCTGTATATTTCCGCCGAATACCAAAGACAGGGGATCGGCCGGCAAGCGTTCGATTTCGTGAAAGCGTATTGCAGAGCGCACCAGGCCGCCTCCTTTGTCTGCCACTGTGTCCCGGAGAATCTTAACGCCCGCAGCTTCTATGAGCGCATGGGCGGCAAGGTAATCGAGCAGGACCTGGCAAACGAGGAACGGTGGCAGAACTCTGTCACTTATCAGTTTACCCTGACACAATAAAATTGCTCAAAAGAAAGTTGAGGATCACCTATGAACAACATTACCAGAACCGCCATGATCACCATCTGCGGACGGCCCAATGTGGGCAAGTCCAGCCTCACCAACGCCCTGGTGGGGGAGAAGATCGCCATCGTGTCCGACAAGCCCCAGACCACCCGCAACCGGATCTACGGCGTGGTGAACCGGGAGGATACCCAGTTTGTGCTGCTGGACACCCCGGGCCTGCACAAGCCCCGGTCCCGGCTGGGGGACTACATGGTGAAGGTGGTGCGGGAGAGCCTGCAGCAGGTGGAGGCCGCGCTGCTGCTGGTGGAGCCCATTGCCCATGTGGGGGAGCCGGAGAAGATCCTGCTCCAGCGCATCACCGAGGAGGGCCTGCCCTGTGTGCTGTGCATCAACAAGATCGACACCGTGGAGAAAAAGGACGACCTGCTGGAGGTTATTGCCGCCTACAGTGCCGTGTATCCCGGGTTTGACGCCATTATCCCCATCTCCGCCCGCACCGGCGACGGTTTGGACGACCTGATGGCCCAGCTGCAGATCTATGCCACGGCAGGCCCCCAGCTGTTCCCCGACGGCATGACCACCGACCAGCCCGACGCCCAGGTGTGCGCCGAGATCGTCCGGGAGAAAATGCTGCTGTGCCTGGAAAAGGAGATCCCCCACGGCACCGCCGTGGAGATCACCCGCTTCACCGAGCGGGAGGACACCGGCATCGTCGACCTGGACGTGACCATCTACTGCGAAAAGGCCAGCCACAAGGGCATCATCATCGGCAAGCACGGCGCTATGCTCAAGCGCATCAGCTCCCTGGCCCGCCGGGACATCGAGAAGTTCATGGGCGCCAAGGTGTACATGGAAACCTGGGTAAAGGTCAAGGAAAACTGGCGCGATAATGTGAACTTCATCCGTGCCAGAGGGTACGACGAGCAGTAACTCCGGCCAGAACCTTCCACTTATGACGCGGCAAAACCGCGGCACACTATAGGTGGAGGTGAGACGTATGGAGGGGCGATGGGACCTGTTCTGGGCCACCGGCGCGCCGGAGGCGTATTTGCTGTATAAGGAGGCGGCGGGATGCAGCCGGAACGATTTGTGACCTGCGGCCTGGTGCTGCGGGAGACCGATACCCGGGACGCGGACAAGATTCTCACCGTGCTGACCCCGGACCGGGGGAAGCTGGCGGTCATCGCCCGGGGCGCCCGGCGCAAGGGCAGCCGCGTGGCCGCAGCCTGCCAGCTGCTGGCGTATTCCGAGATGACCCTGTATGAAAGGGGCCAGTGGACCATGCTGGACGCGGCAAACACCATCGAGCTGTTCGGCGGCCTGCGGCAGGACCTGACGGCTCTGAGCCTGGCGGCGTATTTTGCCGAGCTGACGGAGGCGGTGTCCGACGGCTGCGGCGGCGACGTGCTGCCCCTGCTGCTCAACGCCCTGTATGCCCTCAGCGCCCTGAAAAAGCCGCCTCAGCTGGTGAAGCCCGCGTTCCAGTTCCGGCTGATGGCCCTGGCGGGCTATGAACCCATGGCCGATGGCTGCGCCCTGTGCGGCGCGCCGGAGCCGGAGAACCCTATGCTGGACGTGGTCCACGGGGTGGTCCACTGCGGCAAATGCCGGGAAAAGGGGGGACTGTCCCTGCCGCTGACGGCGGCGGGGCTGGCGGCCCTGCGATACGTGCTCTACGGCGACCCCCGGCGGCTGTACAGCTTTTCCCTGCCGCCGGAGGGACTGCGTGCCCTGAACCACGCGGCGGACGCCTACGTTTCCGCCCAGCTGGAGCGCAGCTTCCGGACCCTGGATTATTACAAGACCATTCTTCCGCAAGAGGAAACGAAATATGAGTGAATTATTTGAAAAATCCATCCGCACCCTGGAGCTTCCGGCGGTGCTGGAAAAGCTGGCGGCCAAGGCCGTCAGCCAGGCGGCCAAGGACCGATGCCTGAAGCTGACCCCCTCCACCGATGCGGAGGAGGTGCTGCGGCTTCTGGACGAGACCGACGCCGCCAAGGAGCGGCTGGGACTCCACGGCAGTCCGTCCTTCTCCGGCGTGAAGGACGTATCCGCCGCCCTGACCCGGGCCGATCACGGCGGTATGCTGAACACCCGGGAGCTGCTGGACATCGCCGGCGTCCTCACCGCCAGCCGCCGGGTGTCGGATTACGACGCCCAGCGCCAGGGGGAGGAGACGGTGCTGGACCGCCTGTTCACCTCCCTGCACACCAATAAATACTTAGAGGAGCAGATCCGCTCCGCCATTCTGGACGAGGAGACCATCGCCGACACTGCCAGCAGTGAGCTGGCGGACATCCGCCGGAAAATGCGGCTGGCCGCCTCCAAGGGCCGCCAGATTCTCCAGCGCATCATCTCGTCGCCGTCCTATGCCAAGGTGCTGCAGGAGGCCCTGATCACCCAGCGGGACGGGCGGTTCGTGGTGCCGGTAAAGGCCGAGTGCAAGGGCAGCATGCCTGGCCTGGTACACGACGTCTCCTCCTCCGGGGCCACGCTGTTTGTGGAGCCCATGGGCGTGGTGCAGGCCAACAACGAGCTCAAGGAGCTGGAGGCCCGGGAGAAAAAGGAGATCGACCGCATCCTGCGGCAGCTGTCCGCCGCCTGCGCCGGGTCCATGGAGAATATTCTGTGGGACTATGACATTCTGGTGCACCTGGACGTGATCTTTGCCCGGGCGCAGCTGAGCTATCAGCTGAACGCCAGCCGTCCGGAGGTCCGCCGCCGGGGCGGCGTGACCCTGCGCCGGGCCCGGCACCCGCTGCTGGACCAGGCCAAGGCAGTGCCCATCACCGTGGAGCTGGGTGAGCAGTTCGACACCCTGGTCATCACCGGCCCCAACACCGGCGGCAAGACCGTTACCCTGAAAACCATCGGCCTTCTGTGTCTGATGGCCCAGTGCGGCCTGCATATCCCTGCAGACAGCGGCAGCGCCGTGCGTGTATTCCACCGGGTGCTGGCGGATGTGGGCGACGAGCAAAGCATTGAGCAGAGCCTGTCCACCTTCTCCGCCCATATGTCCAACATTGTGCAGATCCTGCGGGAGGTGGACGACAAGAGCCTGCTGCTGTTCGATGAGCTGGGCGCCGGTACGGACCCGGTGGAGGGCGCAGCCCTGGCCATTGCCATCATTGAAAGTGCCCGCAGCCAGGGAGCCCTGATTGCCGCCACCACCCACTATGCCGAGCTGAAAACCTTCGCCATGACCACGGCGGGGGTGGAAAACGCCAGCTGTGAGTTCGACGTGCAGACCCTGCGCCCCACCTACCGCCTGCTGATCGGCATCCCCGGCAAGTCCAACGCCTTCGCCATCTCCCGGCGGCTGGGGCTGGACGAATCCGTCATCCAGGCCGCCCAGCAGCAGATGGACAGCGACTCCGTCCGCTTCGAGGACGTGCTGACCCAGCTGGAGGAAAAGCGCCAGCGGCTGGAGAAGGCCCAGGCCGAGGCTGACCGCCTGTGGCGCCAGCGGGAGGAGGACGCCCGCAAGGCCCGGACGTTCCGGGAGCAAATGGAAAAAGCCAAGGACAACGCCCGCACCAAGGGCGAGGCCGAGGCCAAGCGCATTGTGCGTCAGGCCCAGGCCCAGGCGGACGAAATTTTCGCCCAGCTGGACCAGCTGCGCCGCCAGCAGCAAAAGCAGCTCAGCTTCCAGGAGCTCAACGACGCCAAAGCCGCCGTGCGGCACAGCCTGAACCAGGCCCAGGACGCCCTGCACATCCACGACCAGCCCCAGGAGCCTGTCTATACTCCCAGCCGTCCCATTGAGGTGGGGGACCTGGTGGAGCTGCCCGGTGTAAAGATGGCCGCATCGGTGCTGGCCGTCAACAACGACGGCACCCTGCTTTTGCAGGCCGGAAAGATGAAGATGACCGTCAAGGCCCAGCAGGTGCGCCTGCCGGAGGGCCAGCCTAAGAAAAAGCCCGCTGCGCCGGCCTCCGGCGGCAGCGCCAAGCTGAATCTGCAATCCCGGGCCGCCTCGGAGCTGGACATCCGGGGCTATGAGACTCTGGAGGCCGAGAGCGTGGTGGAGAACTATATCGACAGCGCCGTCATGGCCAAGCTGGGCACCGTGACCATCATCCATGGCAAGGGTACCGGCGCTCTGCGCAAGGCCGTTCACGAGATGCTCAAGCGGAACAAAGCCGTCAAGAGCTTCCGACTGGGCCGGTATGGCGAAGGCGAGGCCGGAGTCACAGTCGTTGAGCTGAAATAACGACTGCGGTTTGTGGATTCCGCCAAAAGGGTCAAACATTTTTTCAGACCTTACTTAAAGAATTTGTAGCTTTGGACATTGCTTTCTTTCGCCGATTCGGTATAATATTATAGTGTGAGAGAAGTATGTCCCCGCATTTTGCGAAAATGCTTCATAAAAGGAGTGCAATGGAATGTTTACACAGGAAGTTACCGTGAACAATGAGGTGGGTCTGCACGCCCGTCCTGCCACCTACTTCATCCAGAAGGCCAATGAATTCAAGAGCGGCATCTGGGTGGAAAAGGATGAGCGCCGGGTGAATGCCAAGAGTCTGCTGGGCGTTCTTTCCCTGGGCATCGTGAAGGGCACCACCATCACCCTTATCGCCGACGGTCCCGACGCCAAGGAGGCTGTGGAATCCCTGACGCAGCTGGTCAGCGATCAGCTGGGCGAGTAAACCAAGAAGAACAATGCCGGAGGCGGCTGCCTCCGGCATTGTTGTTTACGTCTCCATATGCCGCCCCAAAAAGGCGGATACGGTTTGGGCCAGCTTGTACTCCCCCTCGCCGGGGATCTGCGCGTCCGACGACAGAAACAGCACCAGGCCCAGCACATCCCCCTCGCAGAGAATAGGCGCCGCCACAGCCACCGTGTAACGGTCGCTGCTGTCGGAGACGGGCAGCGGCCGCCCGGAACCCTGATACTGATAAATGCTGCGCTGTTCCATGACCTGAGCCAGGGCGTCGGACAGCGGCTTGCCCAGCAGCTCCCGCTTGCCGGAGCCGGTGATGGCGATGATGGCGTCTCGGTCGGTGACGGCGGCGGTAAAGCCGCTGCTGCGGTTGAGCACATCGCAGAACTGTGCTGCAAAATCCTCCAGCCCGCCGATCAGGGAGTATTTCTTAAAAATGACCTCCCCCTCCCGGGTGGTGTAAATCTCCAACGGGTCGCCTTCGCGGATACGCATGGTACGGCGAATCTCCTTGGGGATGACCACCCGCCCCAGGTCATCCCTTTATGTCAAGTAGGTGCAAAAAAATTTTACAAACTATCCGAAAAGCCTTTAATATCAATGGCTCTGGGCTTTTCGGACGGCGCTACGATGCACCTACGAGGTTTCGATAGATTATGTTATTTTAGGAGCAAATTCGACAGATTTGCCCCGAAATGAAACACCGGAGTCAATTCGCAACTCCGATGTTTTCATCGGTGTCGATTTTTGATTCGTTGAACTTCCAGACAATTTCGATTGTCTCAGTGTCATAAACAAGTACACGTTCAACTGCATCATACAGATGCTCTCTGAGTTTGTCATCGGACAAGCCGGTCATCCGGCTTGCTGCTTCATACCGTTCTTCTGCATCGAGACTTTGCTGATGGAAGACCTCAAGCTGGGTTTCACAGGATTCAAGCTGCTCTTTCAGGGCGGCTTGTTTTTGCGCAAGGGCGTCTTTGCCGGACAGATACTCTTCCGGAGTCAGCTTCCCTTCACGGTAGTTTTCATAGATCGTAAACTTCTCACGATCACAGGCATCATACTGAGCTTTCAGCAAGACGAGCTGTCTTTCCAGACTTTCACCTTTGCTCTTCGCTGTTTTTCTGACGGCTGCGGATTCAACACTGACGATCTCGATCTGTCTTTTCAGTGCTTCAAAGACGATTTCTTCAAGTGCGCTTTTCCGCCAGCGGACGTTTTCACACGGGCTGCCATCGTGATACCGATGGGACGGACAGGCAAATACGGTTCCATTGGCTTTCTCAAGTTTTCCGCCGCAATGAGCGCAGAAGTAAACTCGGTCTGACTGGTCATGGGAACTTCGGACAAACTTTCTACGCCTCTGGATTGCCTCTTGTGCCTGTTCGTATTCATCCTTTGTCACAATCGCCTCATGCGCATTTTCGCGGATATACCATTCTTCTTTGGGAACGCGCCGCTGGTTTTTGTCACGGATGAATCTGCTTTCGCGGGTATGGTTAACCATTGTTCCGGTGTACTTCACACTCTCTATCATAGTCAGGAGACCACGATGTGTCCACTGGGGCTTCTTGGAAGACGCCTTTCTGGACACGGCTTTATGCTGGGCGGGCGTTGGAATGCCCTCTGTGTTCAGCTCCTTTGCAATCTGTGTGCAGGACTTGCCTCCAATCACTTCCATGAAAATACGGCGGACTATCGGAGCTGTTTCCACGTCGATGATAAGGTGATGCTTGTCAGCAGGATCGGCTTTATACCCGTATGGGACGGTGTTCACAAACTTTGCCTTCTCCTGTTTCATTCCCATTGCAGACTTGACCTTCTTGGACAGGTCTTTGCTGTAATAGTCATAGATAAGGTTCTTGAAGGCAATATCCATACCGATAGTCTTGCCTTCATGTTTCGCGCTGTCATAATGGTCATTGATAGACTTAAAGCGGATGCCGAGAAACGGGAAAATATGCTCCAAATAGTCACCAACTTCAAGATAGTCTCGCCCAAAACGGGAAAGGTCTTTCACTACAATGCAGCTAATTTCTCCATGCTTTGCATACTCTATCATCTTTGCAAAGTCAGGGCGATCAAAGTTTGTACCGGAGAAGCCATCATCACAGAACTCTATACGAGGCAGATCGCAGAGAAGCGGATTCTGATCCAGATGACGATTGATGAGCATACGCTGTGATGCGATGCTGTTGCTCTCGTCCTTGATTTTGTTTGTGCGCTTGTCAACGTCTTCAAGCGACAAGCGCAAATAAATTGCGATTTGCTGCTTCATCAAGCAACCTCCTTCCTGATTTTCTCGCAAGTCTTCGTAAGTGCTGCAAACTCATCCATATAGCTGAGTTTGATTTCCAATGTGCCGTTCTCATGAATTTTCATGGTCTCGATGAAAGCGTCCGTCATTTCTTCGGAGATTTCCGCCGCGTTGTAGAAACGTCGGATCATCTGCTTCCACTTCATTTCGCCGGTAATCTGTTCCTCTGTCTGATTCTTTGGCGCTTCCAGCTCGGATAGGTTTCTCTCAATTGCTCGGATGTCCTCCATGACAATCTCTTTATGGTGGCTGTACTCGGCGTCAGAGAGCAATCCCTCCTTGAGATCAACATACATACCGCTAAGGAGAGACTGCTTTTGCGCAAGTTTTTGACGCAGTGTCCGTATCTCCTGAACGGTATTGTCTTGCTTGATCATGGCTTTTTTCATTGCCAGCAGAGAATGAAGCGTCTTCTCCATATCGAGGAATACTTCCATCTGAGACTTGATGAAGGAAAAAACTGCATCGTCAAGATCCTGCTTCCGTATTTTCACGTCGGAACAGCCTCTTGTTCCATGCTCGGCGTAGGTCGGGCATTTGAAGGTGAAATACACTTTGTCCTTCTTCGTGCTGATGGAACGCTGCAATTTCATGATTGCCCCGCACTCGGCGCAAACAAACTTCTTCCCGTAGATGTTTTTTGCTTTGGGTAGATGATCGTACTTACCTGAATTGGCTCTCGTGCGTTCTACGGCTGCACGGTTGATCTCCTGCACCTTCTCAAACAGTTCTTCACTGAGAAGTGATTCATGGGTGTTTTTTGCGATGATCCATTCGCCTTCGGACGTGATGTGATAAGGGATGCCTCCATAGAGACACTGACTGCCTTTCTTTTGAGCTAAATGCCCGATATAGACGATGTTTTGAAGGATTTCGGTTATCATGTGCTTATTCCACAGAATGACGCGATCCTTCTTGTTGAAGTTCGTTTCCACACCGCGCTCCCGTTTGAGCTGACTGGGGGAAAGAATACCGGCGTCGTTGAGCTTTTTGTTGATGCCCATGTAGCTGACACCTTCGGCTCTCCATTGAAATATCTGGACAACAATCGGCGCAGTCTCAGGGTCGATCAGAAGATGGTTCTTGTTCTCAGGGTCTTTACGATAACCATACGGTGCATAGTTTCCGATATAATCCCCGCGCTCCATCTTCGCTTGAAGGGCTGTTGTGACCTTGCGCGAGATGTCCTTCGCATAAAAATCATTGACGATGTTCGACAGGGAGGCGGATAAATGCCCCTCGCTTGTTACCGTCGCAGTATCAAAGGAGTCATTGACAGAGATAAATCGCAGATCGAAGAACGGGCAGACCTTTTCAATGAACTGAGAGGTTTCGATATAGTTTCTGCCGAGGCGGGATAAGTCCTTCACTACGATGCAATCTACAATGCCCATCTTGACGGCTTCCATCATCCGGTTAAACTCTGGACGGAGAAAATCGGTTCCGGTATAGCCGTTGTCAACGAACAGCGCCGTCTTCTCAAGATACGAGCGTGACGCAACATAGTCTTCAAGGAGCGTGGTCTGGTTCTCAATTGAGTCCGAACCTTTTCCGTTATCCTCGACGGAGAGGCGGACATATAGAGCGGTTTTCCAGCGGCGGATAGGAGTATCAACTGCTGGGGTAGGGAGATTTTGCTTTTTCCGCGATACTCGTGCCATTAGACCACCTTCCTTTCATAGCGAATGACTTTATTCGCGTCCTCCTTTTCCTGACGTTCGCGCAAGAACTCGACGATAGATGCAAAGCGGTCACAGTGCATGAGACCGACATCAATGTCTTTGTTCTCTCGAATATGAATATAGTCGATTAGGTTGACCACGGTGCTTCGAGTGAGTTCCTTGATATTTGCGTATTTTCTGAATTGCTCAAGCCAGCTTTGTTGCTCTGCCAGCCCACCCATCACGCTGTTTCGCTCACTGGTGAGCCGCATAATGGTGTCGCTTGCCTCCTTGATCTGCTGGTCGAACTGAGCTGTGAAGGCTTTGTATTCCTCACGGCTGATAAAATCGCTCTTGAAGTCTTCATAAGCACCGGTTTTCAAGCGGCGGTTCTTATCAATGATTTCTTCCTGAAACGAAATTTTTGCCTTGATTTTCTCAATCTCACGGTTTTCCCAAGCCATATCATCAATCCGCTTCAACGCATCTGCCATGTTCATAGCGGCATCAATATGTCCCTGAACAACAGCGAGAACGGCGTCATATACAACAGATTCTTTGATGCTGTGAGCCGAGCAGGAGGTCTTGTCGCTCTTGTTGCCACCGCAGATGAAATAGGCATATTCCTTTTCTCCGCAGCGTGATACTCTGCGTACCATCGGGCTTCCGCAGTCAGCACAATAAATCTTCCCGGAAAACGGATGGACGCCGGTTGCACCGGACGGGCTTCTTGTATCATCAAGCATGAGCTTCTGAACAAGATCGAATTGAGCATGGGCAATGATAGGCTCATGGGCATTTTCTGTCCGCACCCACTCGCTTTGCGGCTTCACTATGGTCTTTTTGACCTTGTGGTTCGGAGAAGTGGTTTTGCCCTGTACCAGTGTTCCGGTATAAATCTCGTTCTTGAGAATGCGATATATCGCAACGGCACTCCACAGAGCGACCTTCTTCGTCTGGAAACAGGTGCGTTGCTTTGAGCCATTCGCCTTCTTGTACTCAATCGGAGAAGGGACATTGGCGTCATTAAGCCGGTCTGCGATCTGAGCCGGAGACAGCCCCTCTATCTTCCACTTGAAAATGTCCTGCACAACCGGCGCGGCAACCGGGTCAATCACCAACTGGTTCTTGTTGTCCGGTGATCTCAGATACCCGAAAACCACACGAGAGCCGACAAACTGTCCGTTCCGTCGCTTCGCATCAAGGTTTGATCTGACCTTGATGGAGATGTCACGGCAATAGGAATCGTTCATCAGGTTCTTGAACGGAAGGACAAGCTCGTTGTCTGCCGCTTCGGGCTGTGCGCTGTCATAGTTGTCGTTGATTGCAATAAAGCGAATACCGAGGCGGGGGAATATCTTCTGGATGTAGTCACCAGCCTCAATATACTCACGACCAAAACGCGAAAGGTCTTTCACCACGATGCAGTCAACCAAGCCAGCGCGGACAGCCTCCATCATTCTGTTGAAGTCAGGACGCTCAAAGTTTGCGCCGGTAAAGCCGTCATCGCAGTATTCTTTTACTACGGTAATCTCCGGGTGCTTCTTGAGGTATTCCTTGATGAGCATTCTCTGGTTTGAAATGCTGTCACTCTCAAGTTTTTCGCCGGAAATAGAAAAGTCGCCATCTTCCTTTGATAATATCAGGTAGATGGCGGCTTTATAATCTTTATCCAAAGATAATTTCAGCATAAAACGCCACTCCTTACTTTATTCCGGTCTGATAACCCGAAAACTAAAGCAGCAGTGGTGTTTCGCTGATTTTGTCCATGCTTATTATATCACAGTCCAAAGCAATTACTCAGCCTTTTCAGATTTGTTCACAAAAAAGATTCTTTTGGGGTTATCCGACGGCTTTCTCACATACTTGCAAGCAGATTTACGAAATTATCATTGATCGTAGCCTGAGTATTTGCGTAGGAAACCCTAACTACCGTGTTGCCGACCTTAAACATATAGGGATTTTTGATCTGCTCCACATAGGATTTCATCCGATCTTCTACCGACATGGAACGGTCAATTTTGACGTCCCGAATATCCACCAAGGAGTCGAGAAGTTCTTTTCTGCTTCTCTCATTCTCCATAACATCACCGCCTTTTCACGAGTATTCTTGCCCAATATTTACCTTCTTATGCGTTAAGCCGCGAGAACACTTTATCAGCAAATTGATAGGCAGCAGTCATGAGGACCGCTGCCCATAGTATTCACTGATAAGTCCTTTCGGACGTTTTCACAGTGTTCTACTTCCGGCATATTTGCAGCTCGCGCCCCTGCCGAATAGGGAATGCTGCGGACTACCAATGGTCAATCGGTATCATGGGACTCTCACCCCTCCGAGGATCGCTCCGAGCCGCCCC
>ENA-UERC01000052-UERC01000052.1-human-gut-metagenome-genome-assembly--contig:-NODE-52-length-85194-cov-8.877756_pt1 | contig 85194 bp, 79 predicted proteins | sample MGYA00242955_ERZ507955 | MGnify/ENA primary metagenome ERZ507955 (study PRJEB26167, sample SAMN06115394) | human gut metagenome | host: Homo sapiens | place: China:Hubei | collected 2016-04-27 | study... | reverse complement strand
TGCATTTTGCTGGCGACTGCGAAACGGTATTAGCTTTAGCGGTGAGGTTTGCCCTCGCCCAGCTGCTGCAATTACTGCTATAACCAGGCTGGCCTGGCGATATCTCAGGCCAGCCATTGGTGGTGTTTATATGTTCAAGCCACGATGTTGCAGCATCGGCATAATCTTAGGTGCCTTACCGCGCCATTGTCGATACAGGCGTTCCAGATCTTCGCTGTTACCTCTGGAAAGGATCGCCTCGCGAAAACGCAGCCCATTTTCACGCGTTAATCCGCCCTGCTCAACAAACCACTGATAACCATCATCGGCCAACATTTGCGTCCACAGATAAGCGTAATAACCTGCAGCATATCCGCCACCAAAACTAAAAGCACCAATTTGAAGAAAGCTTAAAAATAATTGTATCATAAATGTTGTATTATCTCACAATAAATGATATAATACTGATGCAAAATATTTTGCAGAGAGGTGAGCGAAAATGGAGCAGTTGATCAGCTACCTGCGGACGATGTTTGGCCCGCAGATGTTTTTGGAAAACTACCATAGATACGACAACTTACCGCTGTATCTTACCGAAAACTATCAGTTGTTTTCTTTGCAAATTGGTGAAGAGCGGTATCTATTGGTTAAGTCCAAGACTGCGATGGATTTAAGAATGGAAACGCTAAAGAAGCAGCTGAAGCAAATTCAAAAATATACAAACCTTTTGCCGGTCCTACTGCTGGAGAATCTGCGGCTGAACCAGAGAAATGCGCTGGTGCAATCGGGAATCGCCTTTCTCGTTCCGGAGAAACAGCTATATATCCCGCATTGCGCAATGAATTTGACGGAGACCGAATCCGTTGCTCAGGAATATGGGGAACAGTTTGCTGTCGCAACGCAAGTGGTTTTTATCTATTTGCTGCTAAACAAAATCAAAAAAACAAATGCCCATCAACTTAGCGAATGGCTCCCATATTCTGTAGCTTCCGTCAATCGAGCTTTGAAAGAACTATCTTTCCGTGAACTACTGCGTACGGAAGGCAGCAGCACCAGAAAACAGTACACCATTTCCAGCGGAAGGGAATTTTGGGAAAAGGGAAAACAGTATTTGTTTGATCCGGTGAAAACCCGCCACTATGTTGCAATGAAGTTTGACAATCCGGGATTCCTGATGTCGGGAGATCTGGCGCTGTTTCGGCTTTCTTTTCTGAACGGGACCAGTATCCATTCTTATGCCGCCTCTGCACAGGACTTTCAAAAAATTGAAAAAGCAAAAATTCTCAATATGTATGACGTATTTGACAGGGATTATTGTGTTATAGAAATCTTTCGGTATGACCCGAAAATGCTGGCAAGTGGGAACTATGTTGATGTATGCTCCCTTTATGCCCAGTTCAAAGACAGCAAGGATGAGCGAGTGCAAATAGAAATAGAAGGTTTGGTGAATGAAATCCTATGGTAAACATTCAAGGATTATATAAGTTCAGGGACTTTTTTCAAAAGTATACAGATAATTATGTGTTGATTGGCGGCACCGCCTGTTCGATTTTATTCGATGAAGTCGGTGAAAATTTCCGTGCAACGAAGGACCTGGATGTTGTGCTGATTGTTGAGAACATCAGCGAAGAATTCGGTCAGGCATTCTGGGAATTCATCAAGGAAGCAAACTACAACGGAATTGAAACCGGAGAAACACAGCGCCAATTTTATCGATTTCGGAATCCAACAGATGCGGCATACCCTAAAATGATTGAACTGTTTTCCAGAACGCCGGACACTCCCCTCCTGCCGGAAACGCATCTGACACCTGTCCCCATTGCGGATGATGTTTCCAGCCTCTCGGCCATTTTGTTGAATGACGACTACTACCGGTTCCTTCTGCAAGGCAGGAGAATTGTCGATGGGCTTAGCGTCCTGGACGAGAAATACCTGATTCCATTCAAAGCAAAAGCCTGGTGCGAACTATCCGCTCGCCAAAAAGGTGGTGAGGAAGGAAATTCCCGCCATATCCGAAAACACTACCGTGATGTATACCATCTTCTGATGTTGGTCCCGCCAAAGGAGCGGATCGCATTGCCGAAACAGCTGAAGACGGATATGCAATCGTTCATAAACGGAATCCGCCAGGGGGAGACGATGTCTGATGACATCGATAATCTTCTGCTGTGCGAACAGCTGGAAGATATTTATCTCTCCTTCTGACCTGATTACAGAAGCATCGGGCGTGGCAGAGGGCAGCAGCTGGAATCGTAATAGCTGGATTCTCGCATGTCACGGCCAAGACGGGAAAGGTCTTTGGTAATAACCATGTTTGCTTTGCCAGATTCAAGGGCTCCCGCTTGCTGTTTATCGCATCGGGGAATCACTCTGCGTCAGTCATCAATAACGCCGGTCATAATACTGTTTGGTGCTGCAATGAATCCTGCGCAGGAATCCTTTAAGCGTATGAATGCCGGAATTCCTTCTCCGGTTCGATTCAGCAGAACAAATACGATCCTGTTGTTTTTCCGAAATGCCGTGATTTCCAGCTTGTCAGTGTACCGGCTGACCCCGATTCGAACGGAACCGTTCTCGATATAGTGGCTAAAGTGCTTTACATAGCTCTGAAGCTCGCGCTTTATCAGTTGCTTTTGATCCGTGTCATAAAAGAATGGTGCATCGCAGAAGTTCTGCACATGGTTAGGACCGCCCACTTCGTTCAGGACCAGGTTCCAGTCCAGGAAAACGTTCATACCCGCATTCAGATTTCCGATAATGTCATGGGCATACTTCTGTGCGTTCGCCAAATGATCCTCTGCACTGTATTTGCTGAATTCAATGCACGCTTCGGACAGCAGAAGTTTCTTCCCCGGGAAGCGTTCCCGGATCATTTGGAGCGCTTCAAAGTGATCGCCGCTATACCAATGGAATGCAATGCCGGCAACCATGTGGTCTGTCTCTGCATCGATGATGACCTCCGCCCATTCAAAGGCCCGTTCTTTGTTGTGGTCCCAGATATAGATTTCAATATCATCCAGGCCATGCGCAGCGAGTGATGGCCAGATATAGTCCCGCAGGAATGCCTTTTCCTCTTGAGCCGTGTAAACGCAGGAGTCCCATTTCTGAACGGCCTTCGGTTCATTCTGGAGTGTCAGCATCGTCACATGGAAGCCGCGTTTCCGATACTCCTGGATGTATCTGCAGATGTATTCTGCCCAGCGTTTCCAATAACATTCCTTGAGCTTTCCACCGTGATTTCGTTCCCCATTGGTCTTCATGTAAGCAGGTGGACTCCAGGGGGACAGCATGATTTCCAGCTTGCCGCCATACGATTTTTCCGCATCCTCCAACATCGGGAGAATATACTTCTCGACCCGCTCAAAGGAAAAGCCTTCAAGCTGTGCATCGTCTTCATTCCCATCCGCCTCGTAATGGCCGAGTGAAAAGTCGCAGCTGTCGATGGGGATTCGGACAAAGCGGTAGCTCATCTCGCCTTTTCCAAAGTATTCGCCCAGCATCTGCTTTTTTTGTTCCGGGTCCATCAGCGAATAGACATAGGCCGCAGATTCCGTAATGGCACCGCCGAATCCATCCATCTGCTGATAGGTGACCTGGGGGTAGAGATTGATCACCCACTGTTCTCTGCCGCCGTCGTCACAAAATGGGATGACCTGTTCTTCTGTGAGTCTTTCTTTTCCTTCGTAGGTAGTTGAAATCGTTCTTAACTCCATGATGATCTACACCTCTAAGAATCGTTTTATCAGGCTGCCGGGACGGAAGCACGAATGTCAAGCGCCGATCGGCAGCGTATCCATATCCGACTGGTTCATGCCTCGATGGTTTCCGGAACGGTTCTGCTGACTGCCTCGAGGCGTTCAAATACTTTTTTGTAGAGCCTGGCCTGCAGATAGGCGGATACGGGAAAGCCGCACAGCAGCACCATGGCGAAAATATGGAACGTTTTTACAGCAGCTTCTGCAGGGTCAATGAGGCCGCTGACCATCAGAAAAGCATCCAGGCCGATGATTGCAATGCCCAGCAGGGAGAAAAGGTTTCCGTCCCATCGCGGGGATAAGCTGCATCTGGCAAACCTGCATAGAGACTGCGGGGGTGCCGGAGGGAGAAGTTGTAGAAACCTCACAAAGAGCATACCACATCTCCTGCCACTATGCAATTGTTTTTTGACAATTTAATCAAATAAAAGGTCCATAGCGAGGACCTCTGCGTTAGAATCAATCTGCTGCTAAAGATCAACACAGGAAGAGGCAGTCGCTATGGACTACTCCAATCATATCACAAATTATCATACAAATCGCATTTTCTTTGTCAATCATAACAGAAGGGACGAAGGCTCAAATGCCTTCGTCCCCAAAGCGGTTATATATTTCGTATAAATTGTTGTAAACTTGCAATGAAAACATCTACAAGTTTCGTTAATTGTGCATTTCAGCAAATACATACTATTTGTAATCTTTGTTTTTGAGTGACGTACCGACAAACGGTATCGTTGCAAATTCCCGAGGGTTACTGCGTATAACGTAATCGATATAATTCGCCACCATCAATGCGTAAGCATAGTACCCCATCGGGTTCGGATGGAAGCCCAGCCCGAACGACTTACGCATTTCGGCATCGTATACGGGCGCATGCGCAGTCATATCCAGCAAGTACGTAAAGTCAAACATATCGCACAATTTGGCAAGTTCGCTTGCGATATAACGAATATCTTTATCGCAGGCATCACCGCGAAGCTGCGGAGTAACGACAAAAATACGCGCATTTGGCTCGATCGTTTTAAGTTTGCAAACGATTTTGCCCATATTGCCGAAGAACGTATCGGCGTTATCCTGCGGACATTCTGCGTGAACGTCCTTGACGCTTCCCAACGGATGTCCGAAAACAAACGAATCGTTGTTGCCCAGCGCAATGATATACGCTTGATTCCATTGCCAAAATCCGTTTGCATCCGCCCAACTTTGCATATACTCGCGTGCGGTCATTCCGCCGCGAGAATAATTGTTGTACTTCGTCCCTGTAATGCGCTCCAAAACAGCGGGCCACGAATACTCGTACATATCGGTATAAACTATGCTGCCGTTTTCGTCGTGGCTTTCGAACTCACCCGACGCCAAAGAATCCCCGATCACTCCTATTTGTTTGAATACGCCTGCAAAACCGCACGTTTCCTTAATAATATCCAACGGCTGTTCGTTTGCGCCAAGTTCAAAAAATTTGTTATCCATTTTTATTCACCGTCCTGTGTTTCTTCTTTAATTTTTTTAGGCTTATCCCATTCCGTACCCGTTACCGTTTTAAGATCCAGTCCGCGAGTTTCGCCGACAAACAGCCACATTATTACGATTGCGCCCACAAGCCCCGGCACAGTCAAACCCAAGTACATATAGCCGAACATCTTTTCCGGAATGACAGGAAGCAGTATCATAGAGATAACCGTTGCAAGTCCGCCCATAACTCCGTTAAGCAACGTGTTGATTACAGTTACGGACGAACGCAAGTTTGTAGGAGAAGACTCGGAGAACATTATTCCGCCGATCGTATCGCCCGCGCCCCAGTAACTGCCCATAAATCCGCCGATTGCAAAGCCTGTCAAATACGGAGTCCCCTTGAACATACCGCTTAAAATAAACAGCAAATAGCACGCCAACGCCGAACAAGACATCGCAATTATCGTTATTTTGCGCCCGAATTTGTCCGACACAAAACCCGCAATCAACGTAAACAGCGCGTTGCCTACGGGATACAAGAATAGAGCAAGAGTTATTTCTTCTTCCGTCATCAAAGCAGACCTTGCCATAACCGTACTGTACGTTGCCGTACCTAACGAAGCAAGATAGAAACAACAGCAGGCGATGATCAAAAAGCGTAATTGCCTGTGTTTGAATGCGAATTTTACAGCGGTCAGAATTCCGCCTTGCGCGTTTTGCTCGCGCTCTTCCTTACTGCGTTGTTCGCGTTCTTCGATGGGAGTTTTTAAGTACTCTATTCTTTTTGTTAAAAACGCGTTTGTTTCCTTTGCAAAAAGCAACGCGAATAACGCCATTACAAAACCGATAATTGCCGGAACTAAATATACAACGTGCCAACGCTCGCTTACATTTTGCATAAGCGTAGCCCTAAGCAACGGAACAAGCAACGTGCCCAGTATCGCCACCGCTTTTACGATTGCGTAGTTACGGGCGCGGGACTTTTCGTCGGAGCATTCCAGTATGTACACACATTGCATATCGTGCGACACCATAAAACTCATCAACGTGCTGCCTATCATGTAAACGTAGATATCCCTAGATAAATACACAAGGAACAGCCCTAACCCCATACATAACGTGTTAATAACCAAAAACGGCTTACGCCCGAATTTGTCCGCAAGGGGACGGTAGAAAATAATAAGCAGCGTTACCGGATAGGAAATAAAACCTATGGCGGAAAAGAGCGATAATCCCGCGCCGTATTCCATACCCATATTTTTTACGAAGAATTCTGTAACTATATTCGCCTGAAACTGAATGGATATAGTAGACGCGATTTCGTCCGTTATGTAGATGAGCGACAAAATCATAAACAAGTAAATCAGATAAAACTTGCTGCTTCTTGCGCCCAACTGCTTTTCGCGGCGGATAAGTTCTTTGGCTTCGCGCGCCTGTAATCGTTCAACGTTTTTTGCCATTTTGAGTTTTCTCCTTTTGGAAATTGTAAACAAGAAAATTCTTGGTCATCCCGTCGGTAATGCCGTAGCGCTCCGCCAAATTATGTATGGCTTGCAAGAAATCCGCGCCGGAGCAGCCTTTAGACAACAGGTTTTCTTTTTCGATAAGTTTATTCCAAAAAACATTCAAAACAATTTCGTCGGTGGCAAGAGAAACAACCGAATGATTGCGCGTATGCACGTAAACGTTGCGATCGCCCTCTTCGCCGACTAAGCACTCTCCGCCGTCGATTATGATTGTTGTTCTGCGGTAGGGAAACAGAGTTGAAACGTCGTTGATATTGTACGAATACACCGTTGCGCCGGCGACCGAAATACTTTCGAAGGTAAAAATATACACCTTTACTCCGCGGGATATTGCGTTTTCGATATTACTACGCAGCACTTCGAACGACTCCCGCCAAATGGACAGCGAAATTTCCGCTTGCGCGCTGTCGATAAGTTCCTTTGCCTTGGCAACGTATTTTTCTTCGCCCACTATATTCATTACGTAATCGACGTCGGCATTTTCCGTTGCGAGTTGTTGAAGTTCGCGTTCGGCGCAGGCAATATTCTTTTCGTTTTCTTCCTTAATGCTGCGGATAAGGTCTCGATACTCGATAGGCTTGTAAAAATTAGGTTCTCCGTCTATACGGATGACCGCGCCCTTTGCAATTAAACGATTGATGACCTCATAAACCAACGAACGCGCAACGCCGGACAATTTGGCGATTTCGTAGCCGTTTAGCACTTTGTGTTTTATCAACGTGCCGTATACTTTTGCCTCGTTAGATGAAAAACCGAGTTTTTCCAAAAATTCAAAACTATTCATAGTAGTTATGCACCCAACCACTATTGTAATGCAAATCTTTCCGTTGTCAATGCTCTTTTAAAATATTTGATATTAAAATATTTGATATTAAATTGTAGCGTTACAATAGATGTGAAACCAAGGGTATAGAAAAAAGCGATTGAGTTCGTTAGAATAAAGCTACCACACCCAAACTAACGAAAGGTCTCAATCGCCATGGATATCGTAGCACAAAAGAAGGAAAACAGCAAGCGTTATTTGCCACACGCCATAAGCACAAAGGAGGGCGCTTCAAACTGTGGTTTTACGTCGCAGCCGGTAAAAGACATTGGCCGGCCTCCGATCCCGTATGGGAAACATGTCCCGCACGCTCACGCTGAAAGCTGCATAGACTGGCCGGAAGAATGCTCTTCGGAGACCTTGGCGAGGTGTTGTAAGTATGCTGCGATTGAATGAGCTTGCCCCGGGCGGTGTGGGGCGTGTGGCGGGGCTGGAAACGGAGGGGGCTATGCGCCGAAGGCTCCTGGAATTGGGGCTGGTGGCAGGTACCCGGGTGCGATGCCTGGGCAGGAGCCCTCTGGGAGATCCGTCGGCCTATGAGATCCGGGGAGCGGTGATCGCTCTGCGGGACAGGGACAGCGCTGGGGTGCTGGTGGAGGGCGAAGCATGGGACTGAGCCGCGCTTCCGTTGGCCATGGAGCTCTGGATGGCCCTAAGTCCATAGAAAAGGGCTGCATCGCCCTGGCCGGGAATCCCAATGTGGGCAAAAGCACCCTGTTCAATGCGCTTACCGGTATGCGGCAGCACACCGGTAACTGGCCAGGAAAGACCGTGGCCCTGGCCAGCGGAAGCTGGAATGGGCGGGTGCTGGTGGACCTGCCGGGGACTTATTCCCTGCTGTCCCACTCCCCGGAAGAGCAGGTGGCTCGGAATTTCCTGTGTACCGCCGGGCCGGAACGGGTCGTCGTAGTCTGCGACGCCACTACCCTGGAGCGGAATCTGGTGCTGGTACTGCAGATCCTGGAGATCACGTCCCGGGTGGTGGTCTGCGTCAACCTGATGGACGAGGCGAAGCGCAAGGGCCTTTCCCTGGACCTGAGCCTCCTGTCCCGGCGGCTGGGGATTCCGGTGGTTGGGGTCACTGCCCGGAAAAAGGGCAGCCTGCGCCGCCTGGAAGCGGTGCTGTCCGGAAACCTGCCGGAAAGCGTGCCTGTATTCGTACCCTATCCCCCGGAAATCGAGGGGGCTGTGGAAAAAATCCAAAAAACCGTTCCGGAAAGCACTCTGCCTGCCCGCTTTCTGGCCCTGAAGGCCCTGGAAGGGGAGCCCACCCTTTTGGAGGAGCTGCACCTTCCGCAGCAGGTTCTCCGGGCGGCGCAGGAGGCCCGGGATACGCTGCCGCTGACGGACGGGGAATTGGCGGACGCTCTGGCGGAAGCCCCCGTCCGCCTGGCGGAGAGAATCGCTCAGGGCGTCGTGCATCGGGAGAAGACACCCTATTCCCAGCTGGACCGGAGGATCGACCGAATCCTGCTGTCCCGATCCCTGGGCTATCCGGCCATGCTGGCGCTGTTAGCTCTTGTCCTGTGGCTGACATTGGTAGGGGCGAATTCCATATCAGATGGCTTGCAGGGGCTTTTGAACCGAGGGGAGGGCCTCCTTTTGCAGCTTCTGACCGGCTGGGGTGCTCCGGCGTGGCTAACGGGAGCGCTGGTGCTGGGGGCCTGGCGGACGACGGCCTGGGTCTGTGCCGTCATGCTGCCGCCCATGGCCATTTTCTTTCCGCTGTTTACGCTTCTGGAAGATGTGGGGTATCTGCCCCGGGCGGCCTTCCTGCTGGACCGCCCCTTCTGCTGCTGCCGGGGCTGCGGGAAGCAGGCTCTGACCATGTGCATGGGACTGGGCTGCAATGCCGCCGGAGTGGTAGGCTGCCGGATCATCGACTCGCCCCGGGAGCGGCTGCTGGCCATTCTCACCAACAGTATGGTGCCCTGTAACGGCCGTTTCCCCCTGATGATCACCCTGCTGGCCGTTTTTTTCGGCGGGCAGGCATGGCAGCAGGCGGGGCTGCTGACCCTGGTGATCGTCTTTGCCGTGGCGGTGACTCTGGCAGCTACCTGGGGGCTGAGTCACACGGTGCTGCGGGGCGAGCCCTCGGCCTTTGCCCTGGAGCTGCCGCCCTACCGGAAGCCCCAGGTTGGAGCCGTTATCATCCGTTCGGTGCTGGACCGAACCTTGTTCGTTTTGGGCAGGGCCCTGGCTGTAGCCTGTCCGGCTGGGATTGTGCTGTGGCTGCTGGCGAATATTCAAATGAGAAATGGGACGGTCCTGAGCGCCGCTGCCGCCCTGCTGGAGCCCCTGGGCCGAGCCATGGGGCTGGATGGAACGGTGCTGCTGGCATTCATTCTGGGCTTCCCCGCCAATGAGATTGTGCTGCCCATTGCCATTATGGGCTATCGGGCCCAGGAAAGTCTCACCGCGGTGGACAGTGGAAGTCTGCTGACCATTTTGCAATCCAACGGCTGGACCTGGCAAAGGGCGGTGAGTATGCTGCTGTTTACCCTGCTCCACTGGCCCTGCTCCACCACCCTGCTGACCATCCGCCGGGAGACCGGCAGCCGCAAATGGACGGCACTGGCCGCCCTGCTGCCAACGGCGCTGGGTGTGATTCTGTGCTGCCTGTTCACCGCCGTTTTTGGCGCATAACAGCAAAGTCCCCGGGATTTTCACGATCCCGGGGACTTTGCTGTTGGAAATAGAAAGAGAAGAGAGAAGAGAGAGGTCTATCTGTAAAACGAAAGGGAAGCTTGTTTCTTGTGTTCCGCTTTCGTGCCTTTATCATATCTTCCGACTGTGAAAGGAATTTAACGGAAAACGAAACAATTTGGGGATAAACCGTGAATATTCCGTGTCGGCAGTTCAGCCCTGCCCAAGCATGGCGCGCAGGCAGTTGGCTGCAGGGAAATCCTTCTGGCCCAGGCCGTAGCCCATGCGCTCCACGGTCATGAGCGGCATGGGGCCAAAGCCGGAGACGAATTGACGAATCAGGGCCGCACCGGTGGGGGTACACAGCTCCCCTTCGATGTTCCCGGCCCGGATGGGCACCCCCAGCAGCAGCTCTGCCGTGGCCGGGGCGGGCACGGGCAGCAGCCCATGGGCGCAGCGGGTCTTTCCAAAGCCAACCTGTACGGGGGAGGCAATGATTTTCTCCGCTCCCAGCTGCTCCAGAAGGAAGCACACGGCGGTAATATCTGCCAAAGCGTCCATAGTGCCGACCTCGTGGAAATGAATTTCCGTCACGGGAACGCCGTGGACATGACTTTCCGCCTGGGCGATTTTTTCGTAGACGGCCATGACGTTTCCTTTCACGCTCTGGGAGACGTGCAATCCATCAACCAGGGCTTGAATGTCCGCCATAGAGCTGTGGTGGTGCCCGTGGTGGTCGCGATGTTCATGGTGATCGTGGTGATGCGCGTCGCCCTCTTCCTCGCCATGAATCAGCACCCGCATATGGGTGCCGCGGATGCCGCATTTGGCGCTGTCCTCCGGCTGGAAAACCACCCCTGGCAGCCCCAGGCCGTTCAGCTGCTCCAGAGCCCGGGCCCGGTCCGGCATCAGCTCAAAAAGGGCGGCGGTGAGCATATCCCCGGCAGCGCCCATTCCTAAGTCCAGATAAAGTGTGTTCATTGTGCCTCCTGTTATACGGCCGTGAAACCTTCTGCCATAACCGGCCGGACCGGTCGTCCGACCGCGGCCAACTTGCGCAGAGGGGCTTTAAATTCGCTGGATCGTCCAATCCACGTCCTGCTTGACCTCCCGGGCGGGAACACCTGCCAGAACGCAGTTCGGCTGGGAATAGGCCTTTGTCAGCAGGGAACCGGCGCCCACCACGCAGCCGTCAGCAACCCGGACGCCCTTCAGAATGGTCACATCGGTACCCACCCAGACGTGGTTCCCGATGACAATGGATGCCGAGGGATTGATCCGTTCTCCCGTGCTCTTTTTCAGCAGACTGTGGGAGTCTCCGGTCCGGAGCCGGACGGCACTGGAGAACAGGCAATCCTCGCCGACGGTAATATCGGTGCCCTCCATGGCAGCCAGCTGGACATTCCCGCACAGGTAGGTGTGCCGCCCCAAGGTGATGGTACAGCCGTTGTCTTCAATGCAGAACTCCGCATTTTCGCAGTGGCACCAGGGCCCGATCTGCACCGTATTGCCCGTACCCTCAATGTGAAACACGCAGTTTTTCAGCCGTGCATAGTCCCCGATGATCAGGGTGTTCCCTGCGCCGCCGGTAATGCGGCAGCCCTTGAGATAGGAAAGTCCTGCTTGGGTCCGGATCCGCCCTTTCCGGCGGTTGACGAAGGGAAATCGGTTATGCAGCCGGAACAGAAACCGGAAAAGGCTCCGATGCTTCTGCGTCAGGGCTGTTACCTTTTGCTTGTCCACGGCTATTTCTCCTTTTGAAGCTCTGCCAGGATCCGCATGTGATCGGCGGCCATGGTTTCCACGGTGTAGGGCCTTATGGTTTCCAGAGCGGCGGCCCCAAAGGCGGCGCTGTGGACAATGGCGTCCGTAATGGCCATCCGCAGGGCCCGGACATCCTCCGGCGGCACCAGGAAGCCGTTCTTTCCGTTTTCAATCAATGTCAGACCGGCGTTGCACATGGTGGTGGTGATAACCCCCAGGCCGCAGGACATGGCTTCGCCCACCACCAGGCCCCAGATATCCTCCCGGGTGGGCAGCACGAACAGGTCCGCCGCCAGGTAATAGCTCTCCAGCTCCTGCTTGGTCTTGAAGCCCACGAAATGCACGTTGGTCAGGTCATTTTCCCGGGCATAGGTCAGGTATTCCTCCGTAGGCTTGCCGCCCACGATATAAACGCCGATGTGCTTATCCAGGGCGTTGACTGCCTGCAAAAGAACATCAAAGCCCTTCCGGGGGATGAACTGTCCCACGGAGAGCAGCATCTTCTCTTCCGGAACGCCCAAGGCCTTCCGCAGAGCCTGCTTGCGCTCCAGGCTGACAGGGGCGGCGAGAATATCACGCTCCGTCAGAGAGGAGAAATGGTAGCGCCGCAGGGCGTCGGCCTTTGCGCCGTAGTGCAGGTAGTATTTGTCCAGCTCCTGGCAGGTGGAGAGATACAGCGTCGCGCCCCGGATGCTCTGGGCCTTGATGCGCTCTTTCAGCCCATCTCCGCTTTTGGCGAAAGCGCCGTCCCCCTCCAGGCAGTAGGGAATCCGGCGCAGCTTGCACCAGGAAATGGCCAGAAGCTCCGTAGGCGAGGAATTGCCGCAGATGACGATGGCATCCCAGCCCTTTTCCAGCCAGGAGATAATACCGGGGCACAGGGCCTTGTCCACATCTGTGGCCTTGCCCTTTAAGAATACGGTTTCGTAATCCCCTTCCTGGGCGGCGGTCCATTTTTCGTCCCGTTCCGCAGAGGCATGGAGCTGGTAGAGCACGGTAAGGCGGCAGCTCCGGCTCAGTGTATTGAAAAAAGCCACCCGATAGGGCGACGGCACGTTGGCCAAAAACAAAATACGCATTTTCTGACTGTCTTCCACAGGCAAGTCCCTCTTTCTCCCCGCCGAAAACGGGAGCCTCGGTATGTCTTTACATAATAAATTATACCACAGCCCATTTGACCGTGTCAATGAAAACAGAAAATTGGGGCTGTTAGAAAGCGCTCTGTCATTGCGAACCAGCGCGCACGCTGGTGTGGCAATCCCTCGGATTTTCAAACATCTTGGCCGTAAAACCAAGCTGTTTCCATCCAACCGGGGGGCTGCCACACCAGTGACGTCGGTCACTGGTTCGCAGCGACATACTTTTCTAACAGCCCGAGAGGAGGCAAGCTTAACCTCTTGCCTTATTCAGCTTGTCCGCTTTGCAGAACAGCACATAGCCGATGGCAAACAGGATCACCAGAGTGCCCACGGCGATGCTTTCGTTTTGCAGCTCCTGGCCGAAAATATGGACGGTGGTTCCGGCGGTGAGCTGGCTGATGACGGCAATCAGGGTGGTGCCCAGGAAGGCCGCGCCCTTGCCGCAGATGTCCATCAGGCCAAAGTATTCACCGCTGCGCTCCGGCGGGATGATTTTGCCGAGATAAGACCGGCTCAGGGCCTGAATGCCGCCCTGGAACATGCCCACGAGGACGGCCAGAACCCAGAACTGCCACTGACTTTTCAGGAAGACCGCAAAGAGGGTAATGCCCGTATAGGCCAGAATACACAGCTTGATCAGCTTGCCGGTGTCCTTCGCAGCAGAGAGACGGCCGAAGAGAATGGCGAAGGGAAAGGCCACAAACTGGGTGACGAGCAGAGCCAGCAGCAGCCCTGTGCTGTCCAAACCTAAGGCCGTGCCATAGGCGGTTGCCATGTCGATGATGGTGTAAACGCCGTCAATGAAGAAGAAAAAGGCGATGAGGTAGATGAGAATGTGCTTTTCCTTGCTGGCGTCCCGGAAGGTGCGGCCCAGCTGCCGGAAGGTATCCTTAATGGGATGCTGCGCCCGCTCCACATAGGCCTTTTGACGGTAGCTCTTCAGCAGCGGCAATGTGCAGCCCAGCCACCAGACGGCAACCAGCAGGAAGGAGACAGTCATAGCCGTGCCGGCGGACAGGCCAATTTTGTCCCCCAGCAGCACCAGCACCAGGCAGAGAATGAAGGGAATGACGGAACCGATGTAGCCAAAGGCGTAGCCCTGGGAGGAGACGTTGTCCATGCGTGCATCGGTGGTGACCTCCGGCAGCATGGCGTCGTAGAACACCAGGCTGGAGGAATAGCCCACCTTGGCCAGAACATAGATCACCAGAAAGGACAGCCAGCTCCAGGCAGCGCCCAGGGCGGCGCAGCCGATGACGCCCAGCAGCATCATGGCTACGAACAGCTTCTTTTTAAAGCCCTTCTGGTCTGCCAGTGTGCCGCAGATAGGGGCGATGAAGGCCACCATCAGTGTAGATACGGAGCCTGCATAGCCCCAGAAGGCCAGATACTGGCTTTCGTTCAGTCCGCCTGCGCCTGCCAGGGAATTAAAGTAAATGGGAATCAGGGTGGATACCAGCAGGATGAAGGCGGAGTTGCCCACATCGTAGAGAATCCAGTTTCGTTCCAGGGTCGTGAGCTTAAATTTTTTCTCCATAGTGACTTCCTTTCTTATCCGAAGGTGGGGTCAAATTCCGGACCCAGAGGGACCCCGTCTTTCAGAGCATCGGCCAGCTGGGCTGCCAGGGCGGGAAAATCCGCCAGAGCTGCGGAGTAGGCTTCAAAAATGGGCTCGTCCAGGTGGGCATACATGGGATTGGGGCCAACGGTCATGAGAAAGGCCCGCCCCCGTCTGCCGCCCAGTCCCAGAAGCCGCTTGGCAAACCGCCGGTTCCGGGATGTGGCCACATGGTGCACATTGGCCAGATTCCGGACGCACCAGCCGAAGGCCCGGGGGGAGAGATCCTCATACAGCGCCGCAGCCGTGGCCCGCTCGCCCCGGGTCATGCGCAGAGATTTGTAGTAGTCCTGCAGGTGGGGCGGCAGCTTCCCGTCCTTTTGCAGCAGGAATCGGTCAAATTCCGTCTCCAGCTCCATGTGGTCCAGGTCAGCCTCCTCCGTGGCGGCATTGATCAGGGGATGGCAATGGGAGTCCAGGCAGTAGTGGGCCAAAACGCCGAAGAGATAGGCGGCGGCCCCTTCCGAGGGGGCGCCGCGGTAGCGCACCAGGGCTGCCTCGAAAAAGGCTTTTCCGGTCATGGCGTGGCAGCGCTGGCCCTGCTTGTCCACGGCATTTTCTACCAGGGGATTGTAGTAGAACAGGGGGTCCGGCCCCTGAGTGCCGACATTATAGAGCTGGGTCAGATTTTTGGCTGCGGCCCGGTAGGGCGTAGGGATGGCGGACAGGACCTCCCAGCCGAAGCGAAGATGGGCATAGGCAGAGGGCATTGTATCACCTCATTCGTTTTTCTTTTCCCATTGTAGCGCGTTTTTGGCAGAAAAACCAGCTTTATTTTTGTAAAATTCCATTTACGCAAATCCCGCATTTGCCGCATTGCAAAGAAAATGGAAATGTGATATAATAGAAAATCAGGAAATTTTCAGAATCTTCCCAGGAAAAAGGAAGAAAATGAAAGGGAATGAAGATAGTTATGGAAACTGAAAAAATATACTATGCCGATTGCCATTGCGCAACTTTCCGGGCCCGGGTGCTGGAATGCAGCGAGACAGAGGGAGGCTTTGCCGTTACATTGGACAGAACCGCCTTCTATCCCTTGGGCGGCGGTCAGGCGGCGGATACGGGCACCTTAGGCGGCGTCCGGGTGCTGGATACCCGGGAGGAGGGGGAGAAAATCGTCCACCTGTGCGACGGCTCCTTGACCGTGGGCAGCACCGTGGATGGGCAGATCGATTACGAGGCCCGGTTCGTCCGGATGCAGCAGCACACGGGGGAGCACATCGTCTCCGGCATTCTCCACAGGCTGTACGGCTGCCACAATACAGGCTTCCACATGAATCAGACCGGCATTGTCATCGATTTTGACACCGTGATCCCGGCGGAAAAGCTGCCGGAAATCGAGCGAGAGGCCAATGAGGCTATCTGGAAAAACATCCCCCTGCACATCTGGACCCCCGGTCCCGAGGCGTTGGAGCAGGTCCCCTACCGGACCAAGCGGGCGCTGCCCTGGCCGGTGCGGATCGTGGAGGTGCCGGGCTTTGATATCTGCGCCTGCTGCGGCGTCCATGTGGCGGCGACGGGAGAGATCGGGCTCATCAAGCTTCTCTCTGCCATTCCCTGCCGGGGCGGCACCCGCATCGAAATGGCGGCAGGCCGGGCGGCCTTTGATCTGATGAATGCGGTGTTCGACCAGAACCGGCAGGTTTCCCGGCTCCTCTCTGCCCAGCTGACCCAGACGGCCCAGGGGGCGGAACAGCTGCTGGACACTCTGAACGGCTGGAAATACCGCTCAGGGGCTCTGGAGCGGCAGCTCTTTGCCTATCAGGCGGCGGCCCTGGAAGGAATGGGGGACTGCTTCTTCTTTGCGGACGGCCTGAATCCCGAGGGCTTGCGGAATCTGACAGACCAGGCTTCCGCCAAAACCGGCGGCATTGCGGCGGGATTTTCCAGGAATGAAAACGGCTTCCACTATTGTCTGGCCCTGCCCGGCGGCGATCTGCGGGGGCTGAACAGGGAGCTGACCGCCGCCCTGAATGGCCGCGGCGGCGGCAAGCCCAATTTCCAGCAGGGCAGCGTGAAGGCAGAGGAGCGCGAAATTCAGGCGTTTTTTGCGGGAAGGGGCTTTAAAAAGGGAAAAATCTGACCCTAATCTTCCCCTGCGGGGAAGGGAGACCGCCGCAGCGAATCTAATCTCCTATAGCTGCCGGTGGCAGCTATGCTATAATTTATGGATGAGGGGTGTTGTGGGAGAGGGCAGTGCGTGACTTGAGTTGCCCTTTCTTACCGCTCTCTCCCATAACGCCCCTCCTCAGTCTTGCTGACGCGAGCCAGCTCCACTTTTTATGGTATAGCTGCCACCGGCAGCTATTTTGAATTAGATTCGCTGCGCGACGCACCGCCCGGAGGGGAAGCCTTCTTGCTGAGATTTGCCGCGTTTGTTCACAAAAAACTCTATATTTTTTGATTGCCATATGTTATAATGCATTGAATTATAAGAAAATGGAAGAAGCTTCGGGGATCATCCCCGGAATTTGAAAGGAGAGATGTCCAATGGGACTGATTACCAAGCTCTTTGGAACCCGTTCCCAGCGTGAGCTGAAGAAGATTCAGCCTACGGTGGATGCCATTCTGGCGCTGGAATCCGAATATAGAGCCATGAGCGAAGAGGCCCTGAAGGCCAAGACCGAGGAATTCAAGCAGCGCTATCAAAACGGCGAAAGCCTGGATGCATTGCTGCCCGAGGCCTTTGCGGCCATCCGGGAGGCTGCGGACCGGGTCATCGGCCTGCGGCCCTATCCTGTGCAGCTCATCGGCGGCATTGTTCTGCATCAGGGCCGCATTGCCGAGATGAAAACCGGTGAGGGCAAGACTCTGGTGGCCATTCTGCCGGCCTATCTGAATGCTCTGACCGGCCGGGGCGTGCACATCGTCACCGTCAATGACTACCTGGCCAAGTACCAGAGCGAGTGGATGGGCAAGGTCTATAAGTACATGGGCCTGACCGTGGGCCTGGTGATCCCCGGCATGACCCCTCCCGAGCGGAAGGTGGCCTACGCGGCAGACATCACCTACTGCACCAACAACGAGCTGGGCTTTGACTACCTCCGGGACAATATGGCTATCTACAAGCAGGAGCTGGTCCAGCGGGGCCATGCCTTTGCCATTGTGGACGAGGTGGACTCCATTCTCATCGATGAAGCCCGTACCCCTCTGATCATCTCCGGCAAGGGCGAGGATTCCTCTCAGCTCTACCAGATGGCGGACAAGTTCGTCTCCACCCTGCGCAAGCAGGTCTTCGCCAAGACCGAAGACAAGGAGGAGAAGGACGACCTGGACTGCGACTACTATGTGGACGAGAAGTCCCGCACTGTCTCCCTGACCGCCGAGGGTATTGCCAAGGCGGAGAAGTTCTTCGGCGTGGAGAATCTGGCGGATGCGGAGAACACCACCCTTTCCCACCACATCAACCAGGCCATGAAGGCCCGGGGCCTGATGAAGAAGGACATCGACTATGTGGTCAAGGACGGCGAGATCATCATCGTGGATGAATTCACCGGCCGACTGATGTACGGCCGCCGGTACAACGAGGGCCTGCACCAGGCAATCGAGGCCAAGGAAGGCGTCACCGTGGCCAGTGAGAGCAAGACCCTGGCCACCGTCACCTTCCAGAATTTCTTCCGGCTCTATGACAAGCTCTCCGGCATGACCGGCACCGCCCTGACGGAGCAGGAGGAATTTGAAGCCATTTATAATCTGGATGTGGTGGAGATTCCCACCAACCGCCCCGTTATTCGAATTGACCATCCTGATGTGGTCTACAAGACCGAGGCCGGCAAGTTCCGGGCCATTGTGGAGCAGGTGAAGGAATGCCACGCCAAGGGTCAGCCTGTGCTGGTGGGCACCATCTCCATCGAAAAGAGCGAAATCCTCAGCAAGATGCTCAAACGGGAGGGCATCCCCCACAATGTGCTGAACGCCAAGTACCACGAGATGGAGGCCCAGATCGTGGCCCAGGCCGGTAAGCTTGGGGCTGTGACCATTGCCACCAACATGGCCGGACGTGGTACGGACATCATGCTGGGCGGCAACGCGGAGTTCCTGGCCAAGGCGGACCTGCGCAAGCAGGGAAAGCCCGAGGAGCTCATTGCCGAGGCGGATTCCTTCGCCGAGACCACAGACCCCGAAATTCTCGCCATTCGGCAGGAATACAATGACCTTCTGAAGCAATACAAGGGCCATATTAAGGAAGAGGCCGAGAAGGTCCGTGCTTCCGGCGGCCTGTTCATCATCGGCACCGAGCGCCATGAGTCCCGCCGGATCGACAATCAGCTGCGGGGCCGTTCCGGCCGTCAGGGTGACCCCGGCGAGAGCCGGTTCTACCTGAGCCTCCAGGATGACCTGATGCGCCTGTTCTCCTCTGACCGGATCATGGGCATGATGGATTCTCTGGGCCTGGACGAGGACACCCCCATTGATGCGAAGATCCTCTCCGGTGCTGTGGAGAATGCCCAGAAGAACGTGGAAAGCCGGAACTTCAAGGCCAGAAAGAGCGTCCTGGAATATGACGACGTGATGAACACCCAGCGTGAGGTCATCTACGCCCAGCGCCAGAAGGTGCTGGACGGCGAGGACCTGCGGGAGAATATCCTGACCATGCTGCGCTCCGTCCTGGAAACCACGGTTTCCTCTGCCCTGAGCCAGCACGGCGGCATTGCCAATGAGGAGGCTCTGAAGGAGCTGTCCGTTCAGCTGGAGGGTATTTACTTCGTCAAGGGCACGCTCCAGAGCCGCAAGGCTGAGCTGGAGGGCATGGATGCCCAGAAGCTCACGGATACCGTTTACGACATCGCCCTGAACACCTACCAGGCCAAGGAAGCCGCCTATGGCGACAAGCTCATGCGGGAGCTGGAGCGGGTGGTCATGCTGCGGGTGGTGGACGAATACTGGATGGACAACATCGACGCTATGGACGACCTGAAGCAAGGCATCGGTCTGCGGGCCTATGGCCAGCATGACCCTGTCATTGCCTATAAGGAAGAGGGCTACCAGATGTTCGAGTCCATGATCCAGTCCATCAAGGAGGAGACCGTCCGCCGGATGTTCCTGGTGCGCATTCAGCCTCAGCAGGAGGTCAAGCGGGAGAAGGTGGCCAAGGAGACCGGCGCCGCCGGCGCCAACGACGGCAGCGTCGTGAAAAAAGCCCCCGTCCGCACCGCCGCCAAGAAGGTAGGCCCCAACGACCCCTGCCCCTGCGGCAGCGGCAAGAAGTATAAAAAGTGCTGCATGCAGAAGGACAAGGAAGCGGAGATGCAGCAGTAAACCTTCAGGAGAAACAGAATGATACAAACGATTCATAAGGGAAGCCTGGAATATCTGGCGGCGGAGGGGATTTCCGTGCCCCATGCCTTCACCACCCGCTTCGGCGGGGTCAGCACGGACTATCTCAGCTCCCTGAATCTGGCCCCCACCCGGGGAGATGACCCGGAAAACGTGGTGAAAAACTACGAGATCCTGGGCGATGCCCTGGGCTTTGACCCTAAAAATGCGGTGCTTGCCCGGCAGGTCCACTCGGACATCGTCTACCGTGCCGAAGAAAAGGACCGGGGGGCGGGGCTCTTTGCCCCCAGGCTTCCGGACTGCGATTCGCTGGTGACGGATGTGCCGGGGCTGGCCCTGGTGGTGTTTTCTGCGGACTGCACGCCCATTCTGGCCTATGACCCGGTGACAGGTGCCGTGGGTGCGGCCCACGCCGGGTGGCGGGGGACGGTTTCCGGTATTGGTGCACGGATGGTGGAGGCCATGGAAAAATACTACGGCAGCCGTCCGGAGGATATCCGGGCCGCCGTAGGCCCCAACATCGGCTTCTGCCATTTTGAAACCCATGCCGATGTTCCCCAGGCCCTGCGGGAAGCCTATGGTGAGGCCATGGAGCCCTTCATCCGCACCCAGGGGGAAAAATACCTGGTGGATTTGAAGGCCGTCAATGCCTGGGTGCTTCAGCAGGCAGGTGTCCGCCAGGTGGAGGTCAGCACAGCCTGCACCGTCTGTGAAAGTGACCGATTCTGGTCCCACCGGGTGACCCAGGGTCACCGGGGCAGCCAGGGGGCTGTCATTGTATGCAGAGGAGGAACAAAATGAAACGGCTGCTTGCACTTTTGCTGGTGTTTGCCACGCTGACGGCGCTCATTTCCGGCTGTGCCTCGGAAAAGGACAGCACCTATGTGCCCACGGGGGATGCCATCCTTATGGAGGATGACCCGGACCCCACGGAGGAGGATACCCTGGCGGATCAGACCATGATCCTGGCCTATTATCCCAACCGGTCCATGAATCCCATTATCGGCATGAACTTTTCCAACCGGGTGCTGTTCTCCCTGATGTATCAGGGCCTCTTCGCCTACAACAGCAGCAATGAGACCACACCCATTCTCTGCTCCCGGTATCGGGTCAATTCCAACAACACAATCTATACGTTTTATGTGGATGACAACGCCCGGTTCTCCGACGGGACCCGGGTAATGGCCAACGACGTTCTGGCCTCCTATCAGGCGGCGCAGCAGAGCGACTTCTACAAGGGACGCTTCACCCACATTGCGGAGATCAAGCTCCACGACGACGGCCAGGGCGTCATGTTCTACCTGGACACCTCCTATCAGAATTTGCCGCTGCTGCTGGATATCCCCATTCTGAAAGCCAGTGAGGTAGGGGCCGAGCACCCCGTGGGGACCGGGCCCTATGCCTTCTACCAGAACGATGAGGGGGCCGAGATGCGCAAGGTGGAATCCTGGTGGTGCGACGCAACGCTGTCCGTCCGGGCCAATACCATTACCCTGATGGAGGCCACAAGCCAGTCCCAGCTGCGGGATGAATTTGAGTTTGGCGAGCTGAATTTGGCCATTGCGGATCCCATGCTGGATTCCTTCGGCGAGTACCGCTGCGACTACGAGCTGTGGGAGGTAGAGAACGGTGTGCTGCTGTATCTCAGCTGCAACCTGCTCTACAGCGACTGGTTCAAGGATTCCGATGTACTGCGCAAGGCCCTGACCTATGCCATTGACCGGGAGACATTGAATGAGGAAAACTATCGGGGCATGGCCCAGCCCACGACGCTGATCACCTCTCCGGGCTCTCCTTACTACTACCCCACTCTGGCCTCCAACTACGTCTACGATCCCATGAAGTTTTTGGACCAGCTGGGCAATTTCCAGTTTCCCCGGGATGAAAAGACCCGGGAGGTCAAAAAGCTGCGGCTGCTGGTCAATGCGGACGATTCCGCCCGGCTGCGGACGGCCCGGGACATTGCCGCCCACCTGACGGAGCTGGGCATTCCCTGCGGTGTGCTGGAATATGGCGGCTCCGGCGGAGGCATCACCTACCAGCAGATTCTGCGGGCGGGAACCTATGACCTCTACCTGGGCCAGACCAAGCTGCCCCCCAATTCGGACCTTTCCGAGTTCTTCAAGGGCTATGGCACGTTGACCAACAATGTGCTGAACAACGACACCCTTCTGGGCATGACCAAGGAGGCCCTGTCCAATTCCGGCACCTTCTACAACCTGTGCCAGATGGTGGCGGAGGACGGCAGCGTGATCCCCATTCTCTACGGCTGCTACAATGTCTATTCCAAGCGTGGGCAGCTGCTGGATCTGCAGCCCGCCCGGGACAATGTGTTCTATTATTCCATTGGCAAGACCATGGACGGTATTCTCCAGGAGAGCAGCGAAGGCTGAGCCGTTCGGTTTTGAATACACCTATAATTCCATTGACAAGAGGTACGAAACAATGAAAAAAATGATTTGCCTGCTGCTGGCCCTGACCCTGCTTCTGTGCGGCTGCGCCGGTGCAGGTGCAGCGGCCACCACCGAAGCGGCCACGACGGCCCCGGCCACCACCGAAGCCCCCACGGAAGCTCCCACCACGGAGGAGCCTACCACGGAGCCCGCGCCTGTCTACACCAACCCCCTGAACGGCAAGACTCTGGACGCACCCTTCACCGGCCGCATCTATGCCGTGTCCATCAGCAATATCCGGGGTGCGCTGCCCCACTACGGCACCATGAATGCCGATATTCTCATGGAGATGTGGGTCAACGGCTCCATCATCCGGGATCTGGCACTGTTTACGGATCCTACCCAGTCCGAGGCCATCGGCTCCGTCCGGTCCGTGCGCCCGATGTTCAATGAGATCGCCAAGCATTATGATGCCGTCATTTTCGATGCCGGTGGCTCCGAGCAGGCTCTGGGCCATGCCAAGAAGCTGGGTGTTGACCGGTTCAACATCGATACGCAGAAGGACAGCGGCTATTCCTTCCGGAATACGGACAGAGCATATCTGTTTAAGAACGAATCCGGCTGGGAGCATTGCCTGTTCGCCCGGGGCGATCAGCTGGAGGCTCTGGCCCAGGAGAAGGGCTTCCGCACCACCCAGCCGGAGGACAAGGAATACAATCTGCGCTTCCGGGAGGACGGGACTCCGGAGAATGGCGAGAGCGCCGAGAACGTCACCGTGACTTTCACCTACCGCAACAACCGCAAGGACACCTCCATGGTCTATGATGCGGCTCTGGGGAAGTACGTCTACAACCAGTACGATCAGGCCATGGTGCTGGGCGACACCCAGGATCCTGAAACCTTTACCAACGTGATCGTCATGCTGGCCGACATCACCACCGACGGCATTTACTACACCGCCAACTTTGAGGCCGGCGGCCAGGGCTACTATGCCAACGGCGGCAAGATCATCCCCATTACCTGGGGCGCAGACGATGCCGAGAGCCCCTTCTGGTTCAAGACTGTGGACGGTGAGCCTCTAGAGCTGGGTGTGGGCAATACCTATATGGCCATTGCTCCTGTGGATTCCCCGGTAAGCTACCAGTAAAACGGAATTTGCACAAAAAATTGCAGAAAAATTCTACGGGTTTTGACAGAATTTCCAGTTTACATTAACTGGGGGTTATAGTATAATAAAATCCGTACGGGCGTATCGATTGAGCCTGTGCTGACAGTATGATAAGACTGCGAAAGCAGTAATATGAAATGGAGGAAATTCCCATGTCTGTTAAAGTTGCTATCAATGGTTTTGGCCGTATCGGCCGTCTGGCTTTCCGTCAGATGTTCGGCGCTGAGGGCTTCGAGGTTGTCGCAATCAACGACCTGACCTCTCCCAAGATGCTGGCTCATCTGCTGAAGTACGATTCCACGCAGGGCGCTTATGCAAAGCCCTTCGGCACCCACACTGTCGAGGCCGGTGAGGACAACATCGTTGTCGACGGCAAGAAGATCACCATCTACGCCAAGGCCAACGCTGCCGAGCTGCCCTGGGGCGAGCTGGGTGTTGACGTCGTCCTGGAGTGCACCGGTTTCTACACCTCCAAGGCCAAGGCTCAGGCTCATATCGACGCCGGCGCCAAGAAGGTCGTTATCTCCGCTCCTGCCGGCAACGACCTGCCCACCATCGTATATAACGTCAACCACAACACCCTGACCAAGGAAGACAACATCATCTCCGCCGCTTCCTGCACCACCAACTGCCTGGCTCCCATGGCCAAGGCTCTGAACGACCTGGCTGGCATCGAGTCCGGCATTATGTGCACCATCCACGCCTACACCGGCGACCAGATGATCCTGGACGGTCCCCAGAGAAAGGGCGACCTGCGTCGTTCCCGTGCCGGTGCCTGCAACATCGTTCCCAACTCCACCGGTGCTGCTAAGGCCATCGGCCTGGTTATCCCCGAGCTGAACGGCAAGCTGATCGGCGCTGCACAGCGTGTTCCCACCCCCACCGGCTCCACCACCATCCTGAACGCCGTTGTGAACAAGTCCGTCACCAAGGAAGAGATCAACGCCGCTATGAAGGCTGCTGCTACTGAGTCCTTCGGCTACAACGAGGACGAGATCGTTTCCTCCGATGTCATCGGCATGCGTTTCGGCTCCCTGTTCGACGCTACTCAGACCATGGTTTGCCCCCTGGAGGGCGGCAAGACCCAGGTGCAGGTTGTTTCCTGGTACGACAATGAGAACTCCTACGTTTCTCAGATGGTCCGCACCATCAAGCACTTCTCCACTCTGCTGTAATTAAAAAACCATACGTTTTGCGCCGCAGGCCCGAAAGCCTGCGGCGTTTTTTGATAGGAGCAAATGATGAAAATGTTCAAAACCGGAGAAATCCGGTAAGAGACGCTCCAAAAGGTTTCCCGTTATGCTTCCCTGCGCTTCGCCGCAGACCGGAACACCGGTTCCACCGTCAGGTATTCCTGCACCAGATCCCGGATGAACCGCTTGTCGAATTTGGCGTCCTGATCGGGCACTGCCAGACTGGGGTAGCCTGTGCCCCGCTGCAGGTAGTCATCGGTGACGACGGTGTAGACCCTGCCCGGCTCCAACGACTGCCCGTCTACAAGCATGGTGAAGGGCGCTCGATGTACCTCCACATTGCTGCTGTAGCCCAGGCAGCCAAGCACGGTGCCCCGGAAGCCGGCGCCCTTCCCGGGTTGCCGGATGTGGGTTTCATCCAGAGAGAGCTTTGCCGCCTCCAGCAGCTTTTCACCGGAGAGGGAATAGAGTGTTGGGTTCAGCTTGGAGGGCAGAAGCTCCAGCAGGCTCCTTCGGGACACCGGCCTTCGCAGAGGCCCTTCTGCAATGCCGCTGTGCATCAGTGCCAGGTCACAGCCAAATTCCGCTTTCAGGCAGTCACAGATGAAATTGGTAAATTCGCTTTCCCGGAAGGGGTCAAAGTCCAGTTCCCGCAGCACGGGAAGCTCCTGAGAGAGAATGGCTTCGGCACTTTCCTGAGCCTGCCCCAGCCGGTACATAAATTCGGCGCTTTCCTGAGCCGGAAGCTCGATTTGCACGGAATTCAGAATTTTAATGCCCTGCGCCTGTACGTCCAGCGTCACCCGGCCCAGGAATTCCCCCATACCGGACTGGGAGCAGCACTTTTCCGTGACAACGCTGTGAGAGTGCCCTTCCAGCCACAGATCCACAGGGGGCAGGCGCTTGGCCAGTTCCCGGTCCACCGCATGGCCGCTGTGGGACAGGAGAATGGAAAAGTCGTATTTCCCGCGATTTTCGCACAGAATCTGTGTTACTGCCGGGACCGGGTCTAAGGTGTGCAGATTCCCCATTTCGAAGAATACATTGTATTTGTCTGCGAGCATTCCAAGCCCATAGAAGGGAGCCAGGCCGATGATGAGAAACCGCTTGCCGCAGCGCTCCAGAATCAGATGGCTTTTCAGGCCGGGAACGGGACTTCCGTCGTTGCGGCAGATGTTGGCACAGAGCAGTGGAAAGGATATCAGCTTTTCCAGGTCCTCACTGCCCAGATCGATCTCGTTGTTGCCCAGGGCCATGGCGTCCATACGGCAAAATTTCGCCAGTGCCAGAGCACTTCCGCCCCGGTCAGCCTGCACCACAAGGCTTTTCAGGTCCAGAAAGTCCCCGCTGTCCAGATAGAGGTCCGATTCTGCCCGGTGTTCCTCAAGATAGGCGCAGACCCGGCCCAGAAAGGCAAAATTGGCGTGGATGTCGTTGGTGTGGTAGATGTTCAGACGCATAAGACCCTCCTTACGTTTGACAGCGCAAACGGATGGTGCGCTGCCACTTGATTATATGAATGTCATCCAACACGGTCAAGGCCGTATTTCTCTGTGGAGAAAGAAATCCACAAAAGCCATGAAAACTGTTTGCATTTTGAGAGATTTGTGCTATAATATAGCCAGAGGATAGCGGCGTTGATCAGCTATCGTGGCGACGAGGCATTTGACTGGTTCGGTTGCAGCCGAGTGCGGAGCCTGATCGTGGGTTATGCGGGAACCACAAGCCGAATAGATTCTTTGGATCGAAGAAAAACGCTTACAGGAGCCTTGCGTTTTGCGAGGCTCTTGTTTTTCAAAAACCGACATGAAATATGTGGGCGCTGCCGCTGGCAGCGCCCATTCAATTTCAATGCTGTTCCTGCCCGAAGTGCAGCTGGCGGATGCCCTCTACCTCGTCGCAGACCTTTTTCAGGCTGCATACGTTGCAGTCCGTCATGGCGGCGGTCATGGCGTGGTCGATGGCCCGGGTGATTTCCCGGCTTTTTTTGACCAGGGCCTCCAATTCCCCATAGGGGAAGGCGGGGTCCGTAATATAAATCAGCCGCACCGCCTGAATTTGGGGGTTTTCATGGTAGCTTGCCAGCATTCTTCCGCCTACCTGGGCGAAGGTGAGACCCTTTTTCAGGGCTTCCCGGCTGACCCGGGCGGATTCCCGGCCCTGGATGGCGGAGATGCGGGTCATGAAGCCCTCAGGGTTCACATGGTAGCGCACGAAGTCAATTTTTTTGATGGCCTGGTACAGTGCGCCGCCCTGGTCCGGGAGCCCATCTTTGACGGATGCCACCGTCAGCCGGGCATAGGGGCCGTCTAATAGGATCTCCGGCAGGTCCGGACCGCACAGCAAAAGCCGGTCTTCGGCAAAACCGCCCACGGTTACGGCCGTGGCCCCCAGAGCAGGGAGCGAACCGCCGCCCAACTCATAGGCCATATCCGAGCGCAGGATCATATTCCGCTCCCCTGTGTCCGGCCAGAGGCCCGACACAGGTAGGGACCGAAGGGAGAAATCCTTCAGCAGGGCGGACCAGCCGTCTATGATTTCGTCGTAGAGCTTCATATTACAGGTGCCGGTCCCGCTTGATCTTGTCGTAGTGCTTCAAAAAGATGGGCTCCAGCGCGGCGGTGAGCTTCATGTCCAGGTTGAAGAAATAGACCACAAAGGTCAGCACAAACAGCGCGGCCACCACTATGGCGGCAATGCCCAGAATTTTCAGAATGATCATGATTTCCTCCTTAGCCCTGGGCCAGACCCTTCTGGCGGGCGAATTCCGCAGCGCCGATGGCGCCGATCAGCTGGGGGTCCACGGGCAGGTCGATGACTTTCAGCTTCAGCACCTTTTGGATGGCCTGCTTCAAGCCCTCATTTTTGGCACAGCCGCCGGTGAGGGTGATCTTGTCCACGGCGCCGGCCTTCTTGGCCATGACGAAGCACCGCTTGGCCACGGACAGCTCAATGCCTGCCGCGATCTCGTCCATGGGCTTGCCCTCGCCTACCAGGGAGATGACCTCGGACTCGGCGAAAACCGTGCACTGGGCGGTAATGGGAATGACGTTCTTCGCCTGCAGGGACAGGTTGGAGAATTCGGTCAAATCCATTTCGAAGGCCTTGGCCATGGCCTCAAAGAACCGGCCCGTACCGGCGGCGCACTTGTCGTTCATGGCAAAGTTCAGCACGGTGCCGTCGGTGTCCACGGCGATGCCCTTCACGTCCTGGCCGCCGATATCGATAATGGCCCGAACGCTGGGGTCCACCACGTGGACGCCCATGGCGTGACAGCTGATCTCGGAAATGTTCTCATCTGCTGCGGGCACCTTGTTCCGGCCATAGCCGGTGCCCACCAGGTAGCTCAGGTCCCGATAGGAGCCAAGCTCCTTTACCTGGGCTGCCGCCTGATTCAGAGCGTCCTCACAGCTGAGGACCGAGTTGATCCGGCTGCGCAGGGTGACATCCGCCACCATCTTGCCGGTCTCATCTAAGATGACGCATTTTGTATAGGTACTGCCGGAATCACATCCGCCGAAATAACGCATATTTTTATCTCCTTACTATATTCAACTGCCTTCCCCTGGGGGAAGGTGGGCCGCCGATAGGCGGGTCGGATGAGGGGCGGGATGCAGAACCGATGAGGAGAAACCTTTACAATTCTGTTCTGATACGCAAATATGTAACTGCATGGGCTGGATTCTTGTTGGTTCTGCGTATTGCCCCTCATCAGTCAGGGCTTCGCCCTGCCAGCTTCCCCCAGGGGAAGCCTTTTTACATTACCACGAATTCTCGTCGTGGATGACCTCCAGGGTGGGGTCGATGGGCTCCTCCCGCATGACGGAGCGCATATACCGGTTGATCTGGTCCCGGATGCCCTGCCGGTTGATAATGCGGGGGTCGAACAGGTCGTGGGAGACCCATACCAGGTGAATGCCCAACTGACGGGCCTTCTCTTCAAACTGGCCGTGCATACCGTCCAGGGCCTTGCAGCTCATGTGCTCCCAGAGGATGACCATGTCCGCATTGAATTCCTCGCAGAATTCCCACAGCTCGTCAAGCAATACCTTGTAGCCGCCGTGGGTACGGTTGCGCATGATCATATTTTCCGTCAGCCAGGCCATGTCGTAAATGGCCTGCTCCCGGTTCTCCGGGGTGTCCTCCTCTGCAAGCTCCTTGGTGGAGACCATGCTCAGCATATCCGTCAGCGGCACGATGCCCCAGCAGTTTAGCAGCCACAGCAGGAAGTCCATATAGAAGTGGGACTGCACGCCCCACACAATGGCCCGGTGGCGGTACTCCTTGGCCATGCGCTTTTTCTTGGCATAGGCCTGCTCGGCAAGACGGGCGATCTTCCGGTCCGCTTCAATGAATTCCGGAACCTTGCCGCAGATGGCCATATAGTTGGTTTCCGTGTACAGGGCCAGATTGGAGCCGAAGACCTGGGGGTAATCGGTCTTATTCATGTCCAGCCATTCCTGACGGTACTTGGTGGAGATATTCACCCGCTTGGCGCACTCAAAGTAATACTTCCAGTCCCACTTCTCGCCGGTGTGTTCCTCAATAAAGGCAATGGCGTTGCGGATTTCCTGGGCGGCGTACTCCTGCACGTCCTCCTCCCGGTGGCGCAGAGGGGCGGCCAACTGGAAGCAGGGAATGCCGTCCTCCAGCTCCAAGCGCTTGGAGATAACGCCGTTGCCCATCAAAGAGCCGTCGCAGGTGGTGTTGCACTGAATGGCGCAGGCACCCAGCACGGGGGCGTCATCGTCAATGGACACACCGGCCTCTGCCTCGGGCATGGGGCACACGTCACCGGCCAGGCCGAATTCCTGGGCAACGTCAATATAATGCAGGGCGGCGGTCTGATTCAAGAGCACAGAGACATAGGTGGAGGGGGTCTCCCGGCTCAGACCTTTCAGAGTGGGGAAGCCCATCATCACGGCGGTCATCTCGTTCTCGTCCACCAGCACCACTTTTTTGGAGAACTCGGTGTCGTTGCCGATGCGGCGGTCGCCCCGGAACAGGTTGTCCAGAAGCTTTGCCACGTCCTTGATGATCAGGTCCTGCTCTGTGTGGCAGATGCGCAGGTATTCCCCCCGGAGCCCCTGGGTGTGCCGGTCCACCATCATGGGAACGGCCAGGTAGTTGGCCATCCAGCGATAGCGGAACATGGCCTTGATGTTCCGGGGCTTGATGATGAAGCCTGCCAGAGTGCCCATAATGCCCAGCCAGCACTTGTAGTCGTACACAGTGTCCTTCAGGCCACGCCATTCCCGGCGTTTGCGGACCTTGCCGTTGGTGTAAAAATCACCCAGACTGTCTGCGCCGATTTCTTTAGCCACGGGCTGCACCTCCCTGAATCTTCTTGATTTCCATGCTCTCTACAAAGGCCTGAACCCGTGTCCGCAGCTGGCCGGAGGAGCCAACGGCATAGGGCCGGTCCACGGACAGCACGGGGTAGCCGTATTCGTCCCGGAGAACCTGGGTGCCCACCATGCGCTCGTAGGCCCAGGGGTCACAGAATTTCACCTGCTCATAGATAATGCCATCGGCCTTGTAGTCCTTGGCAAGCTGGTTGACATAGGCGCGCCGCCCCAGCATTTTTGGCATGTTCATATACCGGGGACACTGGGCCCGGTTCATATACTGGCGGCAGATCTGGGTCAGGGCATCCTCATCGTCCGTGAGCTCGATGGGGTCTCGGCCCGGGAAGGAACCGTAGCAGAACCGGTCCGCGCAGACATAGGCCCCGCTCTCCTCCACCAGCTTCACCATGTCGATGTCGTCCACCTCGGAGCCCACCAGGACCACCCGGGCCCGGAATTTGGGCTTGGGATCAGGCTGACGGGTTTTCAGCTCCTCCAGCGTCTCTTCCAGCATGGGGATCAGCAGATACTTGGGAGCTGCGTAGCTGATGAGATTGATGATGTGGTACTCATAGCCGGTGATTCGGGGATTTTCTTCCTTCCGGTAGTCACCGATCTCCCGGATCAGGCGGCACAGGCGGTTGTGCTCCTCCACGGCCTTGCGGATGGCGGCATCGGACACGTCAATGCCGAAATGCTCCTGCAAGGGGGTGAGGATGTGATTCTTGCACTGCAAAACATAGAGATTCAGGCCGTTGTCATCGGCTTTCATGGGAATTTCCATGTAGGAGTAGAAGAAGTGCTCCTTCTCCATGGTTTTCAGCAACTCCATATTCTCTACGCAGCGGTTCATCATGGAGCAGCCGTCCGGGGTGAAGATGCAGTCGGCGAAGTTGAAGCCGCCCTCAATGGCCCGCTCCAGCAGGGCCCGGCTGTATTCGCACAGGAAGCTGGTCATATAATAGGTGCCCATTTCCATGGACCCGGTCCGGGGCGCCCGCAGCCGTGCGGAGAAGACCCCCGGCAGATTCAGCAGCGGCTCCGGCACGTTTTCGCAGGTATAAGCGGCGCAGTATTTCCCCTCCGCCTGCGCCTGCCGCACCAGATCGTTGTTGGCCTCCTGCAAGAGACGCTCAAAGTCGTATAAGTATTTTAGATCTTTCACTTTTTTCCCTCTTTCTATTGTAGCCCAAGGCTTCCCCTGGGGGAAGCTGGCTCGGCGGAACGCCGAGACTGATGAGGGGCGGTACAAGGTATGTTGCAGTAAAACCTAAGCAGCAATATTCTATTTGCAAGAACTTTTCCGAAAAGGTTTTCTCCGCATCGGTTCTGCGTCCCGCCCCTCATCCGTCAGGGCTTCGCCCTGCCACCTTCCCCCAGGGGAAGGCGTTTTATATTCCCAGCTTTTCCAGCGCCTCTTTTACCCCCCGGACGATGTTTGCCTCCTCCGGCAAATAGAAAACGTTCTCACCCCGAATGTCAAAATCTGCCAGTGCGGCATCGTTTTCAATGTAGCTCAGCACCGGAATATCCCCGGTGTCCAGCAGCGGGATGACCTCTCTGGAGGGCAGGCGGTTCACAATGGCCCCAACCTGATCGTACATGACCAGCTCGTCTGCCACCTTTTTCACCGTCTGGATGACCTGGGTGCCCTTCCTGCTGGCATCCGTGATCAGCAGCAGATGGGTGACCTTTTCCATGACCCGGCGGTTGATTTGCTCCACACCGGCCTCGCCGTCGATGACCACATAGTCAAAGCTCCCGGCCAGAAGGCCGATGACCTCTTTCAGGTAGCCGTTGACCTTGCAGTAGCAGCCGGCGCTTTCCGGGCGGCCAATGGCGAGAAAAGCGAAGCCCCGGCTCTCGGCGACGGCGTCGAAAATCTGGCAGCGGGCCTCTCCCAGCAGCTCCACAGCGGCCTTGGCATCCCCCTGCCTGGCCTGGGCAACCACGGCCTTGCGGATGTCGTCTACCGTCAGGCACACCTCCACGCCCAAGGCGGTGGCCAGGCCTACGGCGGGGTCTGCGTCTATGGCCAGAATGCGCTTGCCGGGGTGCATTTGGCACAACAGCCGTACCATAGTGGCGGCAACGGAGGTTTTGCCCACGCCGCCCTTTCCGGCAACGGCCAGAATTGTGGTTTTTCTCTCTTCCATAGAAGCCTCCTTTATATACAGGTTTTATTTTATCATAGGTGCGATAGCGCTGTCATTCGTTTTTATTCACAAATAATTCAAAAATTACAACCGTAATAAATCAATATTTTTGTAACTATTGCGCATATTCGCGGATAAGGCCGCAAAAGCAGGAGAAATCGCAATTTTTCACATATGTTAGCCCTTGCTAACTGCCGCTTTTTGGCAATTTTGTACGCTTTTTGGGCAATTGTGCCGGTGATGCACAATTGACATTCGGATTCCCCTCGTGTATAGTTAATCTTGAGAAAAAGTGCTTTTCACGATTTTTCGCAGAAAAAGCCAACACAAGAAGGGAGTTTCTCATGGACCCATATCGCGTGATCGAAGTGAAGCAGAGCGTGTTTGCCGACAACGACAAGGACGCCGAGGCTTTGCGCAGGGAGCTGAAAGAGCAGGGCACCTTCCTGGTGAACCTGATGTCTTCCCCCGGCTCCGGAAAGACAACAACCTTGACAAAGCTTTTGAAGGCCCTGCCTCAGGATATGAAGGTGGGCATTATGGAGGCGGACATTGACTCCGATGTGGATGCCGGAACCATTGCGGCCACCGGCACCAAGGTCATCCAGCTCCACACCGGCGGCATGTGCCACCTGGATGCGGACATGACCCGGCAGGGCGTCCGCCAGCTGGGAACGGAAGGGCTGGACCTGGTGGTGCTGGAAAACGTGGGCAACCTGGTGTGCCCCGCGGAGTTCGACACCGGCGCGGCACTGAATATGATGATCCTCTCCGTACCGGAGGGCCACGACAAGCCCCTGAAATACCCCCTGGTATTCCAGGTGTGCAATGCCATGATCATCAATAAGATCGATGTCATGCCCTACTTTGACTTCGATATGGAGAAGGTCACGGAGTACGCCAGAATGCGCAACCCCAATATCCGCATTTTCCCCATCAGCGCCAAAACCGGCGAGGGCGTGCAGGCTCTGGCCGATTGGCTTACCGAACAGGCCCAAAACTGGAAACAGAAATAATAGGCAGTTATGCCGGAAAGAAAAGGTAGAAGCGAATGATCGATCAGGAACTGAAGAAAAGAGCGTTGGAACCTGCCGCCAAGGGCGATCCCGCACCCCGGGAGAAGGTGCTGAAGGTCGGCAAAATGATCACGGACGTCATCGAGCACAAGCTGGGCAAGGTCACCTCTGAGGATGCCGAGTACTGGGGCCTGGAGGCCCTGCTCACCGACGAGATGTGCGACATCATGCTGGCCATGAAGGTCCGCAAGCCCCACACCGTCCCCGAGCTGTGGAAGCTGTGCAACGTGAAGGAGGAGGACAAGCAGCATTTCCAGGAGGTTCTGGACAAGCTGGCATTCCTGGGCCTGCTGGAATATGACTATGGCTACCATTACGACCACAACGGCCGTACCGCCCCCCAGTCCGAGCGGCGCTACTTTGTGCCCATGTATGTCCCCGGCTCCGCAGAGCTGCTGAACATCGACGAGAGCGGCAGCGGCGAGAAGCCCTGCTATGACGAGCGGGGCGAGATCTCCTACAATACCCGCCTGCAGGAGCATCCGGAGCTGGCCACCTTCTTCGAGCGCATGACCTATGTGCCTCTGGCCGGAAAGACCCATCTGATGCCTCCCGGCGGCGGCGGTGTCGGTATGCACGTTATCCCCGTGGAGAAGGCCATTCCCATGGAGAACCAGAGCCTGGATATCGAGCACCTGAGCTACTGGCTGAAGAAGTACGAGGGCCACATCGGTGTTGCCCAGTGCTCCTGCCGGGCCAGCCGGGGTGTTATGGGTGAGGGCTGCGCAGACGACCCCGCCTCCTGGTGTATCGGTGTAGGCGATTTCGCCGACTACTGCCGGGAAACCGGCAAGGGCCACGACATTACCTATGAAGAGGCCATCCGCATTCTGGAAAAGGCCGAGGAGAACGGCTTTGTCCACCAGATCACCAATATCGACGGCGAGAACAAGATCTTCGGCATCTGCAACTGCAATGTGCAGATCTGCAACGCTCTGAGAACCTCTCAGCTGTTCAATACCCCCAACCTGTCCCGTTCCGCTTACACCGCTGAGGTGGAGCGCGACAAGTGCGTGGCCTGCGGAAAGTGCGTGGAAACCTGCCCCGCCGGTGCCGTGAAGCTGGGCCAGAAGCTCTGCGACAAGGAAGGCAAGGTTGTGGAGTACCCCAAGCACGAGCTGCCCAACTCCATCAAATGGGGCCCCGAACACTGGGATCCCGACTACCGGGACAACAACCGGAAGAACTGCTACGACAAGGGCACTGCCCCCTGTAAGACCGCCTGCCCTGCCCACGTGGCCGTTCAGGGCTACCTGAAGCTGGCTGCCCAGGGCAAGTACCAGGAGGCCCTGGCCCTCATCAAGAAGGACAATCCCTTCCCCGCCGTCTGCGGCCGCATCTGCAACAAGCGCTGCGAAGAGGCCTGCACCCGCGGCACCATCGATCAGGCCGTTGCCATCGACGCCGTCAAGAAGTTCCTGGCGGAGCAGGACCTGAACGCCGAGACCCGCTACATTCCCCCTGTTGTCATCGCATCTAACCGCCTGGAGCACTGGGCGCAGAAGATTGCCATCATCGGCTCCGGCCCTGCAGGCCTCAGTGCTGCCTACTATCTGGCAACCAAGGGCTACAAGCCCACGGTCTTTGAGAAGAGCGCCAAGCCCGGCGGTATGCTGACCTACGGCATCCCCTCCTTCAAGCTGGAGAAGAACATCATCGACGCCGAGGTCCAGGTCATCCGGGAGCTGGGCGTAGAGATCAAGTGCGGCGTGGAAGTCGGCAAGGATGTGACCATCCCCGAGCTGCGCAAGCAGGGCTATGAGGCCTTCTACATTGCCATCGGCTGCCAGGGCGGCCGCCGTCCCGGCGTTGCCAATGATACCGCCAAGGGAACTTCCATCGCTGTGGAGTTCCTGCACCATGCTCTGGAGGACGAGAACCAGAAGATGGAGGGCAATGTGGTGGTCGTCGGCGGCGGCAACGTGGCCGTTGACTGTGCCAAGACTGCCAAGCGCTTCGGCGCTGCCAAGGTCTCCATGGTCTGCTTGGAAGATCGGGCTACCATGCCTGCCTCCAACAATGAGATTGCCGAGACTCTGGAAGAAAATATCGAGATCAACAATAGCTGGGGTCCCAAGGAGCTGAAGGTAGACGAAAACGGCCATGTGACCGCCATCGTCTTCAAGAAGTGCCTGCGGACCATCGACCCCGAGACCAAGCGGTTCTCTCCCGTTTATGACGAGCATGAGACTATGGAGCTGGCAGCAGACCATGTGGTCTTTGCCATTGGCCAGGCCATTGAGTGGGGCGGCCTGCTGGAGGGAACCAAGGTGGAGTTCTGGCGCGGCAATTACCCCGTGGCCGATCCTCTGACCTACCAGACCGCCGAGCCCGATATCTTCGTGGGCGGCGACGTGTACCACGGACCCAAGTTCGCCATCGATGCCATTGAAGAGGGCAAGTGTGCTGCCGAGTCCCTGCACCGTTATGTCCATAAGGGTGCGGATATGAAGATCGGCCGGAACCGCCGGGACTTCATCATGCTGGACAAGGACAACATTTCCGTTTCCGGTTACGACCATGCAGGCCGTCAGGAGGCCGGTATGGACGAGAGTATTCCCAAGCACTCCTTCCGGGATGCTCACAAGACCCTTACCGCCGAGCAGGTGAAGATCGAAACCGCAAGATGCCTGGGCTGCGGCGCCAGCTGGGTCGACCCCAACAAGTGCATCGGCTGCGGCGTGTGTACCACCAGATGCGTCTTCGATGCCATTCATCTGAAACGGGATCACCCCGAGTGCTCCAAGATGATGAAGGCGGAGGACAAGGTCAAGGGCATCATCCCCATGGCCGGTAAGCGTCTGGGCCAGACCATCGTCACCAAGCTTGGCGGGAAGAAAGACTGATGCACGAGCTAGGCGTTGTATTCCACATTGCCGACAGCGTGGTGAAAATCGCCCAGGACAACCAGGCCCAGCACGTCCGCAGAGTGACCTTGCAGATTGGCGAGGTCTCCACGGTGATCCCGGATTACCTCATTGACGTGTGGAAATGGAACTGCAAGCGCAATCCCATGCTGGAGGACTGCGAGCTCCTGTGGGAGCCCATCCATGCCATTACCTACTGCGAAAACTGCGGGAAAACCTATGATACGGTGCCCCAGGGCAAGATCTGCCCCCATTGCGGCAGCGACCGGACCTATTTGCAGCAGGGCAATGAGCTGGAAATCAAGGAAATTGCGATAGAATAGACTTTCACGGTGCGCCGCCCGTCAAACGGCGGCGCACCGTAAATTTCAGGAGGCAAGCTATGAAAATCAGAGGCCTGATTATCAGCGTTTTGGGGCTGGGGCTGCTGCTCTGCCCGGAGCTGCTGGACAGTCTGCTAAAGCAGAAGAATGACGAGACCACTCTGCGCAGAAAAGAGCGGATCATCGGCGGCGTTTTGCTGTTCATCGGCCTTTTTGTGGCGGCAGTGGATAATCTGTAAAATGTTATTTCTAAATTTATAAAATTAGTACTTGACAACTCTCTATACCCATGCTATAATAACCCAGCATTCAAGAAGTGCATGCATATCGCGGAGTAGAGCAGTTGGAAGCTCGTCGGGCTCATAACCCGGAGGTCGTAGGTTCGAGTCCTGCCTCCGCAACCATAATTATCCCGGATTTCTTAAAGAAATCCGGGATTTTTCTAACTTTTGTGACTATTTTTCCTTGGCCTCAAATTATGCATGAGAAGGAATAGAGCCCGGCTGGCTGCCGGGCTCTCAGAGTGTTGACAAACCCCAGTTCTGCATCAAGCAAAACTGGGGTCTGTTCTGAAAAATGGAAAAACAAGCGATATAATACAGGAAAAACGGTCAGGGTATCTATCCCTCCATACCCATTTTGCATACTTTTTCAGATTCATGGCAGCAAATTTAAGCTTCACCCAGTTCGTTACCTGAGCCAAGCCTGTGTATCGAGTATATCGCAGACCATGCTGCTCTTTTGCATCCGCAAAGACACGTTCAATTGTCTCTTTCCTAGCCTTGTACATCCGCTGGTAGATCGGAGTGTAACGGGCATCGTCGGCCAATTCTTCGTAGTCTTTCCAGATATGTCTGGTGACTGTTTTTACGCAGTCCTTGCTCTTTGTGCATAGATGGCGAGTTGGACAGTTTACGCAAATTTTCGGATCGCTTTTATACTCCCGGTATCCATCCCGGTTTGTGGTGCTGTAGTTCAAAACCTGGTACTCTGGACAGATCACACAATCATAAAACTCATCGTACACATATTTCCACCATTCATGACCACCCTTCATGGTCATGGGTCGTTTGTAGGCTGTGGATAATACTCTGTCATCGCCAAAGACTTTCTTGCAGATATGGGGCGTCTTATATGCGCTGTCCGCTACAAAGGCATGGACATCTGGGAACTGCTCTACTACCTGGTCATATACATCATCAAATGCAACGCTATCATGGATATTGCCAGGGGTAACCTCTACTGCCAGAACGACACCGTGAACATCGCAGGCGGTATGTGCTTCATAGGCCAACTGCTTCTTGTGGTCGTCCTTGACAAACAGCCCGCAGTCTGGGTCGGTAGTGCTTTTTACTACTGTTTTTGTCTTCTTTGCTTCCTTTTTGCGCTTTTTCAGTTTCTTCCTAGAGGTATTGTTGCGCTTCTTTTTTGGAGAAGCAGGTGGCTCATCGTTATTCTCGTTATCTTCATCATTCTCATCATCCGAGAATGGCTTCTTCCCATGGGCTTCCCGGTCTGCGTTGACCTCGTCCATGAGTTCCTTTGCGTACCGCTTTGCCTCAATGGGCACTTCTTCCTTTACCGTCTTCTTGAGATTTGCGTTTGCCTTGATATGGGTTCCGTCCACAAACACTACGCCGGGAGCTACGTACCCGGCCTCTACCATTTCCATGAGGATCCAGCTGAAGATCCGGTCTACGGTTTCGGTTGTAAAACGGTGACGGAAGTTATAACTAATGGTTGAGAAATGCGGAGTTTCTTCCTGTAGGCGGTAGCCCAGGAACCAGCGGTATGCCACATTCAGAGAAACTTCTTCCGCGGTGCGGCGCAAAGAAGTCAGTCCATACAGATGCTGAATGAGAACCATTTTGAACAGCACAACTGGATCTACGCTAGGGCGACCATTGTCAGCACAGTACAACGGCTCTACCATATCGTAGATCTTGCCGAAATCGACAGCAGCATCTATTTAAATGATTTGCAGGCACCAGAGTTTCGGTGTCCACAATTTCAAACACGCCTCGCTCCATTTTTCCACTTTTTAGCATTTCTCCTCACCCATGACCATTATATCATGGATAATAGAAAAAGCCCAGCTTTAACTGGACTTTTTCGACACTCTGAGAGGACACCCTACGGATGTCCTCTTTTTATTGGTGGGGGAAGGTGGATTCGAATTTTGTTGGGAACGTATATTATGACTTTTTAAGGCTCAAACAGTCCATTCTATTTTGATAAATGGATGTTTTTGTGACATCCTGTCCATTCCTTTTACCAGGTTTGCATTGTGATTGTGGTCGGGGTTGTGGTCAAAGCCGAACTTTTGGTAGCGTTGTTTCTAAAAGTTCAACATTTATCTTTCACGCTACTTGCATGAGGGTCCGCTTTTCGGTAGGGGCCCTTTAGCTGCTCCCGAAAAATCAGGTCGATATTATAGTTGATTGCTGTGCTCTTCCATTCGCTGCGGCGGATCAACGGATCCCAGCGCCGGTGATCCACAGATTCCGGACTGCGAGGTTCAAAGGGATTCAGCAGGTAGCTGGTGGAACCCTTGTCCATATCCCCCTCAATGCCGCTCATGATACGGTCGCAGTTTTCCAGGAAATACCGCAGCACATCCGCGTACATAGGTGTGCCATTGTGGGGACAGCAAATGGTATCGAACCGGTCCCGTAGTCCCAGCAGCATTACGATATTGTCCCGGAAGACCTCTACCGGCTGATTCCAGATATTCACCTGCCCCGCGTCAATCTCGTCGCCCGTGAACAGGATCCCCGCCTTTTCATCCAGAAACAGCAGGCTGGAGGCAGCATGGCAGGGCGTACAGCCCAGCACCTGCACCGGACGGCCGCCCAGTTCGATGACATCGCCCGGCCGGACCACCGTCCCCTCGTTGTAGGAGGCATAGGCATGGCCCAGGGCATCCAGCTTGGGCGAATGGGTTCTGGCCTGCCGCAGCTCCTGCTGGCAGATTTCCGACATATAAATGGTACAATCGTCAAACAGGTAATTGGCATAGGTATGGTCGTTGTGGGAATGGGTGTTTGCCACCAGCAGCGGCTTGTCCGTCACATAGGTCTGGATATAGGCACGCAGATCATAAGGCGTATCCGTTGGGTCAATCACAAGTGCATACGTTTCGCCAATCAGCAGGTGCACTCTTGGCGCATCCGAACTGGGGCAAAAGGGTTCAATAATCCAGGTATCCGGCTTTACAAGGCGCATATGGAACTGCTTAATCAGCGGAAGCTCCGCAACGTTTTTCATGAGCTGCGTCTTCAACGCCTGCATGGCTTGATGGTCCGTATTCATGGCTGGCTCCTCTCTATGCTTTCTTTTCCTTCAGAAGGGTCCTCGTCCGCCACTTTCCGGAGCAGTAATAGGCAATGCAGATGATCGTCGGGATAATCCGGGAGCAGGCAACGCCCCACCACAAGCCCTGATAGCCCATATTGAAGACATTCATGAACAACCAGCTCAGGCCGATTTTGCACACCACACCGTCCAGGATGCCGATGAGAAAGCCCAACTCCACAAAGCCGCAGCCCATAACCATTGCCTGGAACGCACCGATAATGGCCGAAACAATAAAATGCAGAATGAAAATATGCAGGAAGGTGATGCCCAATTCAATGACCGCCGGATCGTTGGTAAACAGCCCGAAAACCTGCTTCGGCAGGAAAATGCAGATCATGCAAGTCACCGCAGCGCAGCACAGCGTCGCGCAAAGAGTGCACAGCGTCACCTTTCCGGCCCGGTCCGGTTTTTTTGCGCCCAGATTCTGGCCAACCATAGAGGAGGAAGCTGTATCCACGCCCTGAACAAAGACCTCCAGGAACTTCTGCAGCTTGTTGCCCACGCTGTTGGTTGCGGAGACGGTCAGGCCAAAGGAATTGGCATTGGCATTGACCCACAGCATCGACATTCTCACCAGCAGGCTGCGAATAACCTGCGGAATACCAAGCTTGATGATCACGCCAAGCGCCTCTTTGTCAAATTTGAAATAGGACAGCTTCAGCTCAAAATCAAATTTCTCCTTCTTCTTTAGCATGAAGACAAAGGCAGCTGCAAAGGAGCCAAATTGCGCAAGGGTGGTTGCAATGGCCGTTCCGGCAGCCTCCATATGGAAAACTGCCACCAGCAGCAGGTCCAGGATGATATTGATTCCGGCGGCAATTAGGATAAAGATCAAAGGGCGCTTACTTTCCCCCATGCCCCGCAAAATTCCGCAGACGGCATAGTATCCGAAGGTAAAGGGAAAGCCTATGGCCGTAATGATCATGTAATCCCTGGCCTGGGACATGGCCTCTGACGGGCAGTTCAACATTTCCAGCAGAGATGTGCTAAAGGCGATGGCGATAACCGCCAGAGCCAGGGCCACACTGATCATAAAGCCCAGCAGCGTACCCACCGTCCGCTTGATTTTTTCCTCGCTTTTCGCTCCGGCAAGCTGGGCAATATAGATCTGCCCAGCACTGGAAAAGCCCATGGCCACAGGGCTCACCAGGTCTGCAATTTCGCCGCCGGTGTTCACACCTACCGTTCCAATGCTGCCCACAAATTTACCGATGACCATCAGGTCTACCATCGAATACAGCTGCTGCACCAGGTTGGTCAGCACAATGGGAATGGCAAACAGGAGCAGTCCCGTCATAATGGGCCCCTGGGTCAGGTCACGGCCCAACTGTTTTGTTGTCGTCATAAGATGCCTCTCTTTCCGAGATCGAAGTTGTCTTTTCGGCGTGTATTGTCTTGCATCGCAGCCCCAAAGGGCCGGCCGGGGAAATTTATTTCTTGTGTATCTGGCAGATTTGTACTATAATTGTTCCATAACAAGCTTGGAGGTGCTGCAATTGAAAGCAACGATTTCCTATGAAGAAGAGATGAAACGGGCAAAGCAGTCCCAGCGCCAGGGAATCATCCTATGCGTGATCATCATCATCGGTGTCATCCTGCTGCCTAATCTCTCTCTGTTCCAAAGCGAGGCAGACAACGCGCTTCGTTTCGATGCCAAGGGATTTACACTGTCGCTTCCGGGGGACGAGGCACTGTCAATCCCCTATTCCCAGATCGTCCGCATCTCGCTCGTCGAATCACCGGACTACGGTTCCTGCATCTCCGGCAGCACGGAAAACGGGTGCAGATACGGCACCTGGGAAAGCGATTCCTACGGGAAATACCTGCTCTGCATAAACCAGGACTTTTCCACCGCCATTCTCATCCAAACGGATTCACAGGTACTTCTCTTCAACTTTGAATCCCCAGATACCACCCGACAGCTCTACGAATCCATCAGCGCCGCCGCAAATCCGTAAAACGCCTTTTGAAAAGCCGGCTCCCAAGCGGAGCCGGCTTTCCGGCATTCATCCGGAACCGGAAGGGGTACGCCGGTTTCGAAGCGCCTTCTGCTATTTTTCTTCGTGAATCAGATCCGGATTGATATTCAGGAAGTTTCTGCCCTTGCGCAGCATTACTCTCCGGCGAGGCGGACGAACCTGGTCCGCATTTGCAAACATCTTGGGCGCATTCTTCATGGGGTCCTCCCGCTCCTTGGTCAGAGGGATGCTCTGTCCCCAGAAGCTGGGAGCCTCGCAGGGAACGATCTTCCCCGCTACGGCATCTTCCATCAGCTCAATCACCGTAGGCAGGCAGTCATCGTCCAGCGGTGCACCCAAAGCGCGGAAGTCATGATGGCCATTGTAGATACCGTCGTATTTGTCGGACATCGCCTGCATCCGCTTCATATAGCGCAGCGTCCTTTCCAGAGGAACCGCGCCCACACCCAGATTGTAGTTCAGCGCATCTCCGGCAAAGAGTGTTCTGGTCTGCTCATCCAGGAAAATCATCTCTCCCGCAGAATGGCCGGGGCATTCATAGGCTGTAACGATACGGCCGCCGCCGAGATCAAACTGCTGGCCGTCATAGAGATCGTGAATCACCGGCATTTTGTCCTCAGGGCCGGGGTCGCGCAGATCCACATTGATATCATAGGGATACAGATTGAACATGGTGTAGGGTGCACCGATGCAGCCCTTCTGGCGAGCGGCAATGCGCTCCGTATCGAATCGACGTCGCTCCAGAGACTGGGGAATCGGAGCCGACTGGTCCGCAGGGTGAATCCACAGCTCATCAAACTGCCGGCCATTGGCCGTATGATCCACATGGCCATGGGAAATCACCACCACCAAGGGCTTATCCGTAATCATTTCAATCGCACCCCGAAGGTCCCCAATGCCCATGCCGCAGTCAATGACCATGGCCTTTTCCGTACCTACCAGCAGGAAAATGCTGGCACAGTCAAATTCATCGATTTCCCAGGTGTCCTTTTTGAACTGTACCATTGGGTACAGCTTGGTCAGTTCTTTCTTCACGATAATCAGCTCCTTTATTGATAAGCGTTTTCGTTTTCCGTTTCCCGGTAGAAGCAACGCTCCTCCAGCCGGCACTGGAGAAATCCGATTCCGCCTGCCAGCGCGTAGCCAAAGGCAGAGAGCAATGTCAGCGCAGTTTCCTGCCCGCCGGAAGCGGCAAGCGCCCCAAGGGTCCCCACCGCCGTCAGCACCAGCAGAACACCGCTGCCGAAATTCCATCTGCGCAGACTGTCCCGGGCGGTCCGGTAATCGCAGACCGTCATTTTTCGTTTGGCCGCAACATAGCGGATGGCCGCCGTCACCACAAACAGCAGACAGGCTGCAGAAAGCCCGCTTGGAATGATCACAAGACCGGAATGGTTGCTGCCAATGCGAAGCAGGGACACCGTTAGATACAGCCCCACCTGTCCCAGCGTCAGCAGCACAACCAGTATCTTTCTTCCGATCCACGCACCGTCTTCCGCATCCAGCATCCAATAGGGCGCAGTATAGACAGGGATCATCCGTACATTCCCAGCCTTGTCCAATACCGGACGCTGGCTGTAGCCTTCAAAATATCGCTCATAGCTGGTTTTCCGCTTTCCGTTTTCTCCGCCCATGCAAAAGCTCCTTTACGCCAGTTCCGGGTTCACTTCCCGCACCCGGCAGCAGCATACAAAATGGTTGGGTGCAACCTCCTCCAATTTCTGGGGCTGTCTGCAAGCCTCCTTTGCATAGGGGCAGCGTGCAGCAAAGCGGCAGCCGGGAGGCGGATTGATGGGAGAGGTAATCTCGCCCTTCAGCACAATCCGGTTCATTTTATGATGGATATCCGTAGAGGGGATTGCCGAGAGCAATGCCTTGGTATAGGGATGATAGCTGCGGCTGAACAGCTCCTTGGAGCTGCTGGTCTCCACCAGCTGTCCCAGGTACATCACGGAAATATTATCCGAAATATGCCGCACGACCGACATATCATGGGTAATAAACATATAGGTCAGATTCCGCTCCTTCTGCAGGTCCTCCAAAAGGTTCAAAACCTGTGCCTGAATGGACACATCCAGCGCAGACACCGGCTCATCACAGACTACAAATTCCGGATCCAAAGCCAGTGCCCGGGCAATCACCACACGCTGGCGGCGGCCGCCGTCCATCTCGTGGGGGTAGCTCATGCGAAGGCGCTGGGCCACACCCACCATATCCATCAGCTCCGTGGTCTTCTGCTCGATCTCCCGCCGGGAGAATTTTCGGGCGTTGATCAGAGGCTCTGCAATGGCCTGCTCCACGGTGTAGCGGGGGTCAAGAGAGGAATAGGGGTCCTGGAAAATGAACTGCGCCCGGGAATGATAATCCCGCAGCGCCTGCCCTTTCAGGCTGGTAACATCTTTTCCATCAAAAACCAATTTGCCGCCGGTAGGCGCCAGCATCTGGATCAGCACCCTTCCCAGGGTGGATTTGCCGCAGCCAGACTCCCCCACGACACCCATGGTGCTGCCCCGGGCTATGGACATGGTCACGCCGTCAACGGCATGGACCATTCCCTTGGGAGACTTAAAATATTTTTTCAGGTCCTGGATTTCAACGAGGTTATCCATAGCTTAGCCCTCCTTGTTGAATTGATGGCACCGCACCCAGTGGCCCTGGCTCACCTCAACGGCACAGGGGGCTTCCGTTTTGCAGCGCTCTGTGGCGTGGGGACAGCGAGGATGAAAATAGCAGCCGCTGGGCAGATGGGTGGGATCCGGGGGCATGCCGGCAATGGGCTTCAGCCGGGAATTCTCGTCCTCCTTCATGGAGGGCAGCGCACCGAACAGGCCCAGTGTATAGGGGTGCTTGGGTGCATCAAAGACATCCTCCAAGGTTCCCTTTTCCACAATCTGCCCTGCATACACAATGGCCACATCATCGCACATCTCCGCCACAACACCAAGGTCATGGGTGATCAGGATCATGGAAGTACCGTTATTGCTGTTCAACTGGCGCATCAGTTCCAAAACCTGGGCCTGGATGGTCACATCCAGCGCCGTGGTCGGCTCGTCCGCCAGCAGCAGCTCCGGACTGCACGCAAGCGCAATAGCAATCACCACACGCTGCTTCATACCGCCGGAAAACTGATGAGGATATTCGGAATACCGCTCCGCAGGAATGCCCACGGTTTCCAGCATTTCCACAGCCCGTTTCTTCGCCGCATCCCGGTCACCGCCATTGTGCAGCTCTACCACCTCGGCAATCTGCTCGCCGACAGTCATTACCGGATTCAGGGCCGTCATGGGGTCCTGGAAAATCATGGTGATCTTGTTGCCGCGAATCTTCTGGAGCTCCTTTTCCGGCAGCTTGTAAATGCTCTTTCCCTCAAATTCGATCTCGCCGGAGGTCACCCTTCCGGCAGGCTTCGGCAGGATACCCAGAATTGCCCTGGCAATGGTGGTCTTGCCCGCACCGGTCTCTCCCACCAGGCCCAGGGTCTTGCCACGCTCCAGTTCAAAGGAAATGCCGTTTACAGCGTAAACATTGGCATCACTGGTCAAATAATGGACATGGAGGTCCTTTACCGACAGAAACTTCTCTTCCATTTCAGTACCTCACTTTTTCTGCTTGGGATCCAGCGCATCCCGCAGGCCGTCACCGAACAGATTCAGAGACAGGACGGTAATCATAATCATGACACCAGGGAAAATGCACATCCAGGGGTATTTCGCCAGATAATCCCGCCCCTCGGAAAGCATTGCGCCCCATTCCGGAGTGGGAGGTGCGACACCCAGGCCCAGGTAGGCCAGAGAAGCCGCCGCCATAATGTTGCCGCCAACCTGCATGGTCATGGAGACAATCATGGGTGCAAAGGAGTTGGGAATCAAATGCTTCAGAATCACCTTCGCGCTGGAGCAGTTGGTCACAGACGCAGCCTCAATATACTCCATGCTGCGAATCTGCATAATCTGTGCCCGCAGCATTCTGGCCGCACCGGTAATTCCACCAATGGCCAGCACCAAAATGCACTTCCAGAAGCCCGTACCAATAGCGCAGGCCACAGCCACGTTCAGAACCATGCCAGGGATAGACTGGATTACATCCGTAAAGCGCATGATAACCTCATCCACAACGCCGCCGAAATAACCGGCCAGCGCACCGAAGAACATGCCCACCACCGTGCCAAGCAGGGTTGCGCAGATACCCAGCGTCAGAGAATACCGGGCGCCATAGAGCAGACGGCTGAAAATATCTCTGCCGACCTGGTCCGTACCGCACAGATGCTGCCAGGAGGGGCCCTGGTTGGCCTGAAGGACGTCCAGTTTTGCATAGTCATAGGGGGCAATCCAGGGTGCACCGACGGCCAGGATCACCAGTGCACCGAAGACGACCATGCCGATCATGGCAGAGGGGCTTTGGCACAGCCGCTTCCATAGCACAGCGAGCTGGCTCTTTTTCTGCAGGGTTTCTCCCTTTGTATTTTTCATGCCTTCGGAGCCTCCTTCTTCTCATGGGTCTTATGCTTGCCGCGGGAGGCGAACTGTGCCTTGATGCGGGGATCTACGGCCGCCATAACCAGGTCCGTCAGCAGCATAACCACGCAGAAAACGATGGCCAGCAGCAGTACGGCGCCCTCGACTGCGGGGTAGTCCCGGTTGTTCACAGCCTTTACCATATAGTAGCCAACGCCGGGGATGGAGAAGATTGTCTCGGTCAACATACCGCCGCCGAAAAGTCTTGCCAGCGTGCCGCCCATAACCGTGATGATAGGAATCAGCGCATTGGGCAGTGCATGCTTATAAATAACAGATTTTTCCGGCATTCCCTTGGCCCGTGCCATGGTCACATAGTCGGAACCAAGGACCTCCAGCATACTGGAACGGGTCTGTCTTGCCAGATTGGCAATGCCATGGAAGGAGCCGGAAAGAATCGGCAAAATCCAATATTGAATGCCGCCCATACCGTAAGCCGGCAGCCATCCGAGCTTCACAGAGAAGGCAAGCACCAGCATCAGTGCCAGCCAGAAGCCGGGCATAGAGATGCCGAACAAGGCAATGGTCATAGGCAGCCAGTCGCCGGTTTTTCCCTGATGAACTGCCGCATGGACGCCCAAAGGAATACCAACGCCAACGGAAACCAGCACGGATGCAAAGCCAAGAATCAGCGTCCGGGGCAGCCGACCCAGAAGCTCCGTTGTAACAGACACGCCGCTGAGGTAGGAATTGCCCAGATTGTGATCAATGTACACCTGCTTTAAATACTGCACCAGCTGCACAATATACGGTTCATTCAAGCCCATCTTTTCCCGCAGAGCTTCATATTCCCACGGCTCCGCCGTGGAGCCCAAAATCGCTGTTGCGGGATCGCCGGGGACAAAATACATCAACGTGAAAATAACAATTGTGACGCCCAGAATCACAGGGATCAGCATCAGCAATCGCTTCAGTACGTATCTTCCCATATGTTACCTCGCTTTTTAAAAGGGGCGCCGCACAGCGGCGTGCAGCGCCCACAGAGTTTTCTCTATTCGGTCGGATTAGCCTTCGTAGTAAACGTCGTAGTCATCCGCGAAAATGGATGCCTGGGCGATGAGCTCCATGGAAACATCCTTTACAACGCCCTCAATCTTGGAATAGGCACCGGCATAGCCGTAGTCGTTCCAGGTCGGGATGTAGTACAGCCGATCCATCAGTGCGGCATAGGCGGCCTCGACATCCTCAGTGGACTGAGAGTAACGTGCCTTATCCACCAGAGCCCACAGCTCCTCGTCCTTGGCGCCGCAGTAGGAGCCGAAGGCATAGGCATTGGTGTCGCACATAGTGACCATCATATTGGTCAGGAAGCCCTTGGGAACGATCTGCAGGAACAGCAGATCCCAGCCCAGATCGTTGGCCTGCTGACGGGTAGTCAGGTACTGGGTCTCGTCCAGCAGAACGATTTCCAGCTTAATACCCACAGCCGCCATGCACTGCTCCATGATTACGCCAACGGAATTGGAAGCGTTGGTCACGTAGCGCAGTGTCAGCTCGCCGGACTTGTAGCCCGCCTCTGCAAGCTTCTCCTGGGCCTTGGCAGGATCGTAGCCATAGGCATATTTTGCGAAGTCCTCGCTGTAGCCGGAGATGGAATCATTGCCCATAATGCCGGTGACGCTGCCGTTGCCATTGGTAGCGGCAATGCACATGGAGGTATAGTCCATAGCGTAGGCAACCGCTTCCCGCAGGGCCTTATTTCCCTCAAAGACGGAGCCGGGAGCGTTGTTCAGCATGAACACGCCGGGATAGGATTCTGCAGTGAGGACCACCTGAACATCGCCGCTCTTGGTGAAGTCTTCTGCGATGGAAGCGGTGATGTCCGCAGTCTGAATGGTGTTGGTGGAAAGGGCGGTCTCAATCTGGGAGTTCTCGGTGATTACATCAAAGCGGCAGACGTCTACATTGGCAGCTCTGTGCTTGCCCAGGCGGCTGGGATCGCCCCAATAGTTATAGGTCTGCATGAAGGTTGCGGAAGCGCCGGAGGTGAAGTCGATGGCCTTATACTGGCCGGAGGTCACGGGATCGCTGCGGAACCGGTCCGGATCGTAGGCCTTCTCCGCCATGGCCACAACAGCCTGGGTGGCATTGTGCAGGTAGCCGGGATAATACGCATACTTCAGGCCGATCTCCAGAGTATAGTCACCGGTGGCAACCAGGCTGGTCAGATTGGCAAGGGTCTTGTTTTCCAGGTACTTATTGTAGAACCACTCAAAATCGTGGGCATTGATAGGGTTGTTCTCGCTGTCGTGGATGTTGTCATAGATCTCCACATAAACGGTCTTGCCATCCTCGGAGAAGCTCCACTCCTTGGCACACAGGCCAATTTCCTCGTTGCCGCCCATTTCCATATCGAACAGTGTATCCCACAGCAGGGTGCGCTGACGGGCAGCCACAGCGCCGGAGGCGAAGAAGGGGTCCAGGGTTTCAAAGGACTTGGAGGCCACAGCCACCATCGTCTTCTTCTGGGAATCGGGGCCCATGGTCACGTTGCCGCCCTTGGTTCCCGTTGCTTCCACATTCATTGCGCTGGTTTCCAGGGTTGCCTTGGTCTCATTTTCAGCTGCAGCGGTAGTTTGGGCAGTTCCTCCGCTCCCGCAGCCGGCCAGCATGCCAATCAGCATTGCGGCCAGAAGTACGAACGCCAATGTCTTTTTCATGTGTCTTCCTCCTGTTTTTGTTTCGCCGCTTGGATCCCCTCCTGCGGCTTTTCCGAAATAGTGGTCAAATGCATTTGTGTGTTTTCACCAACACATTCCTCATTTGTCCCTTTTCATTTTGGATTATACTCCATTCGTTCCATAAATGCAACGTGGTATTTTTCCCAGATTTAACCTTCTCATTTTGTTCACATTTCACAGTTTCCGGGTTTAACTACTGTTTCAGTCATTCGAAAATGCGATTATTCCCTTTTTTCATATTGACTATTCCCCAAAAATAGGGTATAGTGTAGGCAGTTCCAAGTGCGGACCAATTACAAGTAAGGGGTTGTACCTATGGCCGAAGCAACCAGAGCATCCCACAAATATGTTCAGATTTACAACGCGATTCGCAGTGATATTATTCTAAATTTGTACCAAGGTGGTTCCCTTCTTCCCACAGAAGCACAGCTGATGGAAAAGTACGGTGCCAGCCGCAACACCGTCCGAAAGGCCGTCAGTATGCTGCAAAACGACGGTTTCATCTCCACCCGGCAGGGCAGCGGCAGCGTTGTATGCGCAAGGGCCCACCTGACGGACTGTGAAAGCTACACTCAGTGGACCAGCACCGCCTGCAGCACGGAATACTACAATGTTGATCCGGCCACCATCCAGGTTTCCCCCGCCGCATTGGACACGGTTCCGGCATCGGAACAAATCGCCGACCTGTTTCAGATTCCCACCGGCAGCGAGGTTTACCGGGTTCAGCGCATCTGGAATATTGAATGCCACCCCTATAACTACATGGTTCAGTACCTGAATCCCAAGCTCATGCCGGATTATCCTTCCCACATGGATGAAAGCCGGAAGCTCTATCCCCTGCTGGAGCGCTATTGGGGGCTCCACTACCAGGGCAGCGAGGAGCACATCACCTGCCAGAATGCCGGATTTCTGGAGGCCAATCTCCTGAATGTAGAGCTCCACAGCGCACTGCTGCTTACCCGCCGGATTGCCCGCAGTGAGCAGGGTGTTTTCGAAATTGCCGACTTCTATGGCAACCCAAAATACACCGGTTACGTCATTCATATTGCAAATTCTCCCAGCGTTACCCAGCAATAATTTTTCAAAGTACAGCAAAGGTCCGCCATGCTTCGGTTCACAATCCGGAGCACAGCGGACCTTTTCAATATTTCATCAGCCGTCCCGATTGAAGGTTTCCGGGCGCATTTCCTCCTGGGCATAGCGGGCAAGGTTCTCCCGCAGCCACTTTCCCAGCGCCATGACCGTTTCCGAATTTCGGCCGTTCTCCCGTCGCAAAAACACCACCGGCATGGAAGGAAGCTCGGCAATGGATGCGCAGTGCAGGCCAAAGCCCCGGTAGGGCATCAGATCCCGTCCGTGGTAAATCCCCATGCCCCGGTTCATGGCAATGCGCTGCATCGCCTCCTCCCGCTTCAGCTGGCCCGTGCTCATGAGCGTCACATCAGCCAGCAGGCCATAGCGGGCGCAGATTTCCCGGACCAGTGCCCCGGAATGCCCTGTTTCCAGGAAAGAGGCCCCATGGAGCTCCTTCAGCGAGACCGCGTCCTTCCGGGCCAGCGGATTGGCCCTGCTGCAAATCAGATACAATTTGTCGGCATAGAGCGTCTCCTCCAAAAAGTCCTGGCAACCTCCAAGAGGCTGATAGGTAATGGCACAGTCAAAGCTGCCTTCGCGCATGATTTCCATCACCCTGGACAGGTCCGAGACAGATTCCGTCAGAATCCGCATTTCCGGATTTTGCTGCATGTATTCATCCAGGGCCATTTTGAACCGGAAAGAGCCAGGGCTCAGCAGCAGGCGCAAAACCTTTTGCCTGCCCATCTCCACCAGCTGCCGCATTGTCTCCCCGAATTCCGGCTCCAGCTGACGCATCCGGTTATAAAAATAGGTTCCCGCCTCTGTCAGATGAACTGGGTGGCTGGAGCGATCTACCAGCTGAACATTCAGCTCCATCTCCAGCCGACGGATGGTCTTGGAGAAGGAGGACTGAGAAATGGCATTTTTCTCCGCCGCCTGTGAAAAATTCAGGCAGCTGCCCAAATCCAGAAAGTAGCGGATAGCAATAGTATCCATATTCTGTCCTCCAAACATCAGTTATTTGCTGTGCAGCAGCTTTCTGGTTTTCCACTTTCCTCTGAAATAATAGGTGCTACTGACAATTGTGGGCCCCAGTCTTGCCAGTGCATTGCCATAGAAAAAGCCCACCACACCCATATTCATTCCGTAGGCCAGCAGGAAGCTGATGCCCAGCCGCAAGACAACGCCGTCCAGCACACCGGCAATAAAATTCAGCTGGGTAAAGCCGCTGCCTGTCAAAACAGCGCCAAAGCTGCCCTGGAAAGGGGCAATAGCAAACACAATCAGGGCGATGCGGAGATAGGTTCGGCCAAAGGCAATGACCTCCGGATCCTTGGTAAACAGTCGGAACGCCTGATCCGGGAAGAAAATTGCAATAATTGCTGCACAGCCCGAGAAAACAGCTGCCAAGGCCATTGTTGTGCGCACAGTCTTGCGGACTCTGTCAAGCTTTCTGGCACCCAGGTTCTGCCCAACCATTGCCCCCGCACCGGAGGTGAGGGAATTCGTCAGAATATTGATGAGCTTCTGTACCTTGTTGCCAATGGAATTCGTTGCGGAAGCTACCAGGCCAAAGGCGTTCACATGGCGGGCGCAGATCAACTGTGTGCCATGGATCAACGCAGACTGGGCAGCCAGGGGAATACCCAATTTCAGCAGGACCGCAAGGTGATCCTTGTGCATCCGGAAGCAGCCTCGCGCAAAGGTCATCTCAAAGCTTTCCCGCTTGCGGTACAGGAAAACCCCCGCAGCCACAAAGGATGCGCACTGCGCCGCCACGGTTGCAATGGCTGTGCCCACTGCGCCCAGGGGAATCCAGGCTACCAGCAGCAGATCCAGCACCACATTCACTGCCGCCGCCACCGCTACGAACAGCAACGGACGCTTGGCCTCCCCCATTCCCCGCAAAATGCCGCATATGGCATTGTAGCCGAACACAAAAGGCAGACCGACGCTCACCGTAATCATATACCCTCTGGCCTGGGACAGAGCCTCTTCCGGGCAGTTGAGCCACTGCAGGAAAGCACCACACAGCACAATGCTGATGCCCGCACACACCAGGGACAGGATTGCCATAAAACTCAGGCATGTACCAATGGTCTGGCGGATGGAGCGATGATCCCCAGCGCCGCTGAGCTGCGCCACATAAATCTGCGCAGCGGAGCCAAAAGCTGTTGCAAGAAATGTCAGCAAGGTCGCCACCTCGCCGCCGGTGGATACGCCCACCGTCCCCGTGCTTCCCACATAGTTGCCGATTACGGCCATATCCACCGTGTTGTACAGCTGCTGCAAAATATTGGCCAGCAGCAACGGAATCACAAAGCGAACCAGCCCTCCCAGTACACTTCCCTGGGTTAGATCAATACCTACTTTTTTCTGCATAGCGGCTTCCTCCCATATTGATTTCCCCTCCATCATAGCAAAGGGGCCGGAAGAAAGGCAATTCAAATTTCGCTATAGAATATTTCCATTTAGGAATAATCCCTTGCGTGAAACAACGGTATCATTCGATTTTCGCCATATTTGTATTCTATTTGTTCATATCCCTTTTGTCAATTCAGCGGAAAGCACAATTATCTGTCCCATATTTTGTGTGTATTTCACATTCATTTCTTCGGATTTTTCTTTTTTCGCCGCATTGCAGGGGTTGGATTCATTCCACGCACGCAAGGACGAATCTTGACGTTTTTTGCGTTGCATGCTACAATTTGTTTGAAAAGCCGAGATTTCAGGTCAGAAAAGGAGGAACTTCCATGAACACTTGCCTCGCAGGCGCTGCCAGGATCTGCATTGATCCCCCACTTGACGCCTATCCGTTTCCCACCAACTTCTGCCTTTGCGGCAGCAAGTATGACTCCTGCTATGTCCGCGCTGCCGCCATTGGCAATGGTGAACGCACTATTCTATTTGCGGTCTACGAGCTCAGTGACATTCCCTCCATCCCGGATCTGGAGGTGCAGCTGGCTCAGGCCGCCGGTATTGCGCCGGAGAACGTCATTCTCGCCGTAACACACAACCACTCCGCCCCCAACGATCGGAGCAAAGCCGGGGATTACCCAGAGAAATTCCGGCTCTTTCAAACCATTCTCCTGACTGCCGGTCGACAGGCGGCCGCCCAGGCTGTAGCCGCCATGCGCCCTGCCCGCTTTGGATTTGGAAAAACTCAAAGCTGGATCAATGTCAACCGAGACCTGCAAACCGCCTTTGGCTTCTGGGTCGAGGGCCCCAACTACGCCGGCTACAGCAACCGGGATCTTTCCATTTTGAAGTTCGAGGATATGCAGGGCAAGCTCATCACAGCGCTGATGAACTACGGTGCCCATGCGGTGTGCGCCTTTTTGCAGCCGGATGAGGACGGTATTTTCAAAACTTCCGGAAATTTCCCGGGAATTGCCTGCCGATTCGTAGAGGAGACCTTCGGCGGGGATAGCGTTGCCATCTGGACCTCCGGTGCTGCTGGGAACCAAGATCCCATTCTCTTTGACTACACTTGGCAGGAATTCCCGGACGGCTACGTCGCAAAGATTCCCGAGCCAGACGGCACCGGCTACCGCCATATGGAAGCCCTGGGCCGTATGCAGGGTGCAGATGCCGTCCGCTGCCTGAAGGACATTTCCGCTGCGGACGCTCCCTTCCCCATTGTCTTTGAAAAGACCACGGTCAGCTTTCCCGCCCGCCGCCGTGTCTCCGGCAGCAACGGTCCTCTTGGCTTCCGCATGGGCGGCGTAGGCCCCCGCACGGATTTTTCTCCGCCTAAGCTGCCGGAATATCCGGAAATGGAGCCAGACCCTGACCGCACGGTAGACTATGCCCTCCATGTGCTCCGCCTGGGTGATACCGCCGTGATTCTCACCAGCGGCGAGCTGTACGCAGAAATTGCCCGGGACATGATGGCCGCCGCACCCGTCCAAAACAGCTTCGTTGTCACCCATATTCCCGGCGGCGGCGGCTATACCCTGGACAAGCACTCCATCGATCACAAAACCTTTCAGGCCTTCGGCAGCATCGCCCCCGGCATTACCGATGAGGTTCTGACCGCCCAAACCGCCCAGCTGGTCCGCCGCGTCTTCTCCGACGGTACCGATGCATTTTTCTAACAGGGCTCCAGCAAATCTTTGTCTTATTCTTGGATCGCGTGGTAGCTTTATAGAAAATACTGCAGGTAATCCTTTCTTCTGTTTCATTCGTGATTAGAATTTTCGCGAAGTCATATTCCAACCCCTGAGCCTTATGAATAGACACTGCATATGCAATCCGAAACGGGACAGCGGCAGAATGATTATCCTCACCTTCTTCATCGGCACTTCGGCATCCGCTCATGGCAAATGAGATAATAGACTTTCCTGCTTCAGATTCTCCATTGCGTTCAAAATCATTTTTTCAAGCATCAAGCTCGTTAATTGATTCCTCATGTTCAATGTCGAATCGTGATTTCTACTCATCCGGATGAATGCCGGCAATTCTTTCGTTAGAGCTATTGCGAAAACCAGTCTGCGGACTGGTTTTCCAATATGCCACCGGCATATTGGATTTGCGTGGGTTCGAATCCACCTTACTCTGTTTCCACGCAGAAAATGGGGCTGTTAAATAACCCCAAAAGGAAATCGCAGACCCTTTCAAAAAGCGGAAAGGGTCTGCTTTTTCTTACCCATCAAGGCTGTGGATAACTTTTCTCTCAAAAATGTGTACACCAACCACAACCGGAGAAAATTTGTTTTTCTTCGGCATTTTTTTGATTGTATGGATCGGTTCATTCGTAGCAGCGCACCATGAATACTGTTCAGGTTGTCGAGCACCTCCTTGTGGAAGGAAGTCAGTTCATAGTTCAGCCGAATGATCCGGTCAAATCTGCTTTTGTGACATTTAGATCGATGTGGGCAGCCGCTGCAATCCTCGCACTGGTGAAGCTCTACAGTTCTCCCATATTGGTTGCCCTTTACCGGTTCCGTCCGTAGGAAAAGAAATTCTTTGCCGTTTGGACAAACCAGTCGTCCTGCTTCATTTACTCGGAAATTCACTGCACGGTATGGATCGTCACGGTATTTCTTGTCCTTGGTTTCCTTTTCGTACATGGGGAACTTCATGTATTTTTCCATTCCATGCTCTTGGCAGTACAGATAATTATTCAGATTGCCATAACCTGCGTCTGCCACAGGATACTTTGGATATTTGTGGTATCTTCTCTTAAATTCTTCTATTAACGGCTGAAAGCAGTCGGAATCTGAGGCATATTGGTAGACCCCGTAAACAGCGATATATCCGTCGCAGATACCCATTTGCACATTGTAGGCCGGGAGAAGCTGGTCATTGCCCATATAATCCTTTTTTACACGCATAAAAGTCGCGTCGTGGTCGGTTTTGGAGTAGCTGTTGCGCTTGTCTCCGCAGATATCCACCTTCTCCCGGTATTCCTTCAGCTTCTTGCGGCTATGATCTATCCGCTCATACAGGCGCTGGACGGATGTCTTCCGCCGACCTGACCCGTGGACAAATTCATCCTGGTTCATGCCTGTGACTTTTAGAAATTCTTCCAACATCTCAGCCAGGTATTCTACGGTGTATTCCTCCCGAACACCCAGTTTCAATCCAAGGTATTGTAAAACTGTTTCGTTTGCTTCCTGAAATATTTTCGTAATCTTCTCAAATTCCTTAAAAACGCTTGTTATACAGCTCTTTTTCCACACCCAGCTGTATTTGTTAGCATTTGCCTCTATCTTGGTTCCGTCAATATAAACATGGTCTATATCCACGTGTTCCCGGTCAAAAATATAGTTGTTAATCTCCTGTACGATTTCATCCAGCGAGTAACTCAGTTCCTGGTTGATGAAGTCGCACAGTGTGGCATAACTGGGAGCTTTCATCTCATCCCGCAGCCAGATGAACCGAATATCCACTTTGCACAGCTTCTCAATCTCTCGTAAAGACGGATAACCTTGCTCCATAAATGCAAACAGCAGCACCTTCAAAAGTTTTTCACGCTCATATCTTGGACGGCCTGTGGCCTTATAGCCCTTCTCTACAAAGTATTTTTTCAGGTCAATATGGGACACCACTTCATTGAAAGTATATACCGAATCATTTATTTCAATAATTCTTTCCATATCCACTGGTAATTTCAGTTGGATTGGTGTATAATTCATTCTTGTAGTTTTCATTTTTGGTGGTACTTTAATGATACTACAAAACGGCTGCAACCTCAACCTGGCTGCAGCCGTTTCTTAATACTTTTTGTAGCCAGTGCCGGGTGGCACTGGCTACTGTGCTGATAGGGGGAGTTTTCTAACAGCCCCTTTTCTTATGCCCATTTTACAGATGGCCTGCACACCTCCTCCGAAAAATCCCTGTTGCATATTCTGTATAATATGATATAATACTATCAAGAAATTGATATATAGGAGGGTACAGTATGCAAATCAGACCATCTTCCGCATTACGAAATGAATATACCCAGATTTCAGAGTTGGCCAGAACATCTGGTGAACCAATCTTTATCACCAACAAAGGTGAAGATGATGGTGTGTTCATGAGTATGGCAGCGTTTGAGGAGCGGGAAAAAATGTTCCGTCACCGGGATGCCATTTATGCCGCAGAGATGAGCCGCCTAAGTGGGGAACCCACTTTGACGCCGGAGCAGCTCCATGCGAGAATGGAGGCGCTGTTCGATGCCTACGAAGGTTAAGATCGAATACCTCGCTCCCGCTGTTTCCGATATGGAGGAAATCGTTAAATTCCATATTACGAATGTAGGTGTACCTTCGGTCAGGAAGATCTATGCCACTATGGAAACGACCATTGGACGGCTGTCCGACTATCCGCTGATGGGGCAGACACACCCCGACCCACTCCTGGCCTCACAGGGATTCCGAAAGCTGGTACTGACCAACACTTATGTTGCGATCTATAAAATCATTGACAATACCGTGTACATCTACCGGGTAGTCAATGGAAAAACCAACTATCCCCGGCTTTTGAAGTAACCATTTCGCAAATCCCATACCAGGGAATTCTATAGGATGAAGCGTTCATCTTCGGATGGGCGCTTTTCTTATGCCCATTTTTAAGGAGTGACATCAATGGATTTATTCAAAACCCTGTTCCGTACTAGGGACGCATCCCAAAACCACACCGCTGGCAGCAGTTACAGCTTTTTCATGGGCGGCTCTGCTTCCGGCAAGCAAGTGAATGAACGAACCTCCATGCAAATGACGGCGGTGTACTCCTGTGTTCGAATTCTGTCCGAGGCGGTGGCAAGCCTGCCTCTGAATGTGTATCGGTATACCGAATCCGGCGGCAAGGAAAAAGCCATCGACCACAGTCTGTATAGGCTCCTGCATGATGAGCCGAACCCGGAGATGAGCTCCTTCATTTTCCGGGAAACCCTCATGACCCATCTGCTCCTTTGGGGCAATGCTTATGCGCAGATCATCCGGAACGGAAAGGGTGACGTCATAGCCCTCTATCCCCTGATGCCTGACCGTATGGCCGTGGATCGGGATAGCAATGGCAGACTGTACTACTTCCGTCTATCTGGAAGTTGAATTTCGAAAGGAGAGCATTATGAACGAGATCGTAAAAGCAGGAGAGGTTTTTCAGCTGGCACAGCTGATCCTCTATCAAGATGGGGAAATCGCAAACATGGGCCTGGTCCACAATGAGAAAATGAAATTTGTGGTCATGAGCTTCGATGCAGGCACCGGTCTTTCCGAGCACGCCGCACCCGGCGAGGCCCTGATCTTCGCCCTGGACGGCGAGGGCATCATCGGCTATGAGGGAAAGCAATATACCCTCCATCCGGGCGAAACCTTCAAATTCGACAAGCTCGGACGGCACTCCGTAACCGCCGAAAAGCGGTTCAAAATGGCGCTTTTGCTGGTGCTGGAATAACGCAGCACACACGTCCGCTGCTTCCACGGAAGCATGTTCGGGCCGATGTGGGCATCGGCCCCTACGCTCTTTCCCCAAATTGCTTGTAAAATATTTACTCACGCAATCGTCGTGCCGTGAAGGAAAAGGACGAACCTTCCGCAGCCATAGCAGCAATATTCCCCCAACCGCCGGCTCAAAGCGGTTGGAGGAATATTTTCGAAATGGAGGGGATAATTATTGGAAAAACAGCAGCAGCATACCCGCCGCCACGGCGCTACCGATAACACCGGCCACATTGGGGCCCATGGCGTGCATCAGCAGGAAGTTGGAGGGGTTGGCCTTCTGGCCTTCCCGGTTGGCCACGCGGGCTGCCATCGGCACTGCGGAAACACCGGCGGAACCGATCAGAGGATTCACCTTATTGTGAGTGGCCATGCGCATCACCTGTCCGCCCAGCAGACCGCCGGCGGTAGAAATGCCGAAGGCCACGACGCCCAGGACGACGATCTTCAGCGTCTGTGCAGTCAGGAAGTTGGAGCCGACCATGGTCGCACCAACGGAGGTGGAAAGCAGGATGGTGATGATATTCATCAGCGCATTCTGCACGGTGTCGGAAAGGCGTTCGGTGCAGCCGGTCTCCTTGAAGAGGTTGCCAAGCATCAGACAGCCGATCAGCGGGGCAGTATCCGGCAGCAGAAGGGCAACGAACATCGTTACCATGATTGGGAAAATGATTCGCTCGGTTTTGGAAACCTTCCGGGTCTGAACCATCTTGATCTTACGCTGCTCCGCAGTTGTCATAAGATTCATGATGGGTGGCTGGATCAGGGGGATCAGTGCCATGTAGGAATAGGCCGCCACGGCAATGGCACCCAGCAGATGGGGGGCCAGACGGGTGGTCAGGAAGATTGCCGTAGGTCCGTCAGCGCCACCGATGATGCCGATGGAGGCAGCCTCCGGGCCGGTGAAGCCCAGGAGAATGCCGCCAAAGAAAGCGGCGAAAACACCCAACTGCGCGGATGCACCCAGCAGCAGGCTTCTGGGATTGCTGAGCAGGGGGCCGAAGTCCGTCATGGCACCCACACCCATGAAAATCAGGCAGGGATACAGGCTTGTCTTGACGCCGATGTAGAAGATGTCCAGCAGACCGCCGTCACGCATGATCTGTCCGTAGCTGTGGTACACCGGGCTGGCAGGGTCCATGAACGCTGTCCACAGCTCCTGGTGATAAAGTCCGGCATTCGGCAGGTTTGTCAGCAGGCAGCCGAAGGCAATGCCCACCAGCAGCAGGGGCTCAAACTTTTTGACAATGGCCAGATACAGCAGGACACAGGCAATCACCAGCATCAGGAAATTTTGCCAGCCGCCGTTTGCGGTGAAGCCGGAAATAATGGCGGCAAAGCCGGAGTTATTCCACAGCTTCAAAAGAATCGCTCCAACATTCATTGGAACCCCTCCTTACGTCAGGGTGACCAGCGGTGCGTCCGTATCTACCGTAGCTCCCTTGCTGACCAGGACCTGGGCGACAGTGCCGTCGCAGGGGGCCATGATCTCGTTTTCCATCTTCATTGCTTCCAGGACGCACAGCACGGTGCCGGCCTTGACAGCCTGGCCGGGTGTCACATTGACCTGCAGAATGTTGCCGGGCATGGGCGCGGTAACGGTCTGGCCGCCGGCAGCAGCCGCCGCGGGGACGGAGGCCGGAGCGGGAGCCGCCTTTGGTGCGGCGGCAGGGGCAGGGGCCGCAGCAGGCGCTGCTGCGGGAGCAGCGACGGGGGCGGCGGCAGGGGCAGAAACGCTGCTCAGCTCCTCGACCTCTACAATATGATCAACGCCGTTGACGTTGATTCTGAATTTTTTGATTTTTGCCATAGTTCTCTCTCCTTATTCGTCACGCAGAGCGCCGGTACGACCGGAACGACTCCACTCAGATTCATTGTTCTGAATTTTTCGGATCTCGCGGACCACGATCTCGTCCGTACCTTTGCCCAGATAGGCGGCAACCGCTGCAGTGAGGACGGCAATGTTCACGCCATTCTCTGCCGCCGGGGCTGCCGGAATCGGCACCGGGGCGGCTGCGGGAGTTTCCGGCGCAGCGCCTTTTTTCCGCTTCAAGACGGCAGCCATAATGTCGATCATAACGGAAATCAGAAACAAAACCGCGAAAATGACAGCCATACTGATCAGGCAGACGATGGCGGCCTGACCGACGCTTACTTCACTTCCTAGCATAGTGCAGCCCCCCTTACAGCGGGATGTTCCCATGCTTTTTGCGGGGTCTGGGATCCTGCTTGCCCTCCAGGGCAAACAGAGTGCTGATCACGCGCTGGCGGGTCTGCTCCGGCATGATCACATCATCCACATATCCGCGGGCGGCAGCCACATAGGGATTCATCATGGCTTCCTGGTAATCGTCAATCTTCTCCTGCCGCTTTGCCTGGGGATCCTCCGCATTTTTGATTTCCTTGCTGAAAATAATATTGCACGCACCGGAGGCGCCCATGACCGCAATTTCCGCGTCGGGCCATGCCAGGACCATGTCTGCACCCAGATGCTTGGAGCACATGCCGATGTAAGCGCCGCCGTAGGCCTTGCGGGTGATGACGGTGATCTTGGGCACGGTAGCCTCGCTGTAGGCATAGAGCATCTTTGCCCCATGGCGAATGATGCCGCCGTGCTCCTGATTGGAGCCGGGCAGGAAGCCGGGGACATCCTCCAGCGTTAGCAGGGGGATATTGAAGCTGTCGCAGGTGCGGATAAAGCGAGAGGCCTTGTCCGAGGCGTTGATATCCAGGCAGCCGGCCATGACCTTTGGCTGGCTGGCAATGACGCCAACGCTTCTTCCGCCCATCCGAATCAGACAGGTGAGAATATTGGGAGCAAACTGCTTCTGATATTCCAGGACCTTGCCGTTGTCAGCCAGGCTCTGAATGAGGGTCATCATGTCATAGGACTTGTTGGGGTTATCGGGGACCAGCGTATTCAGGCTTTCGTCCAGCCGGTTCAGATCATCCGTGCAGGGCACCACGGGAGCGCCCTCCCGGTTGTTCTGGGGCAGATAGCTCAGCAGGTCCTGAATCTGTGCAATGCAGTCCTGCTCTGTAGCGCAGGCAAAATGGGCGCAGCCGGATTTTGCATTATGGGTCGCAGCACCGCCCAGGGCCTCCGCGGTGATTTTTTCGCCGGTAACGGCGGCAATGACCTGAGGCCCGGTAATGAACATCTGGCCGGTCTTTTCAACCATGAAGATGAAGTCCGTCAACGCGGGGCTATACACTGCACCACCGGCACAGGGGCCCATGATGACGCTGATCTGGGGAATCACGCCGGAGGCCATGGTATTGTTGTAGAATATCCGGCCATAGCCTGCCAATGCGTCTACACCCTCCTGAATCCGCGCTCCGCCGGAGTCGTTGATGCAGATCATGGGTGCGCCGACCTTCATGGCGGCCTCCTGGCAGGCAGCGATCTTGGCTGCGTGCATCTCGCCCAAAGAACCGCCGATGACGGTGAAATCCTGAGCAGCTGCATAGACCAGGCGGCCGTTGACGGTGCCGTAGCCCGTTACCACGCCCTCGCCCGGGGCGGTCTTTTTCTCCATGCCGAAGTTTGTGCAGCGGTGCTGTACAAACAATCCCATCTCTACAAAGCTATCCTCATCAAAGAGCATTTCCAGCCGCTCTCTGGCGGTCATCTTTCCCGCAGCGTGCTGCTTTTCAATGGATTTTTCGCCGCCGCCCATGCGCAGCGTCTCTTTTTTCTTCAGCAGGGCTTCCTGCTTTTCCTTTGACACGTTGAGTCCTCCTTACTTCTTGCGGAACCGTTCCGGGACCTCATAAAGGCCGCCGGATATCTCGGCAATCTCGTCCAGTGTTTTTGCGGCCAGCAGGTTCTTATTGGCCCGACTTCTGTCAATTTCCAGGTCCTCCGGATAGGCGATCAAGCCGGTCTTGCGCAGGTCCCGGATCTGTGCCTCGCTGACCTGCTCGCCAAGGGGTGTGCCCTGAGCAACGCAGGCCAAGAGCTTGGTCCGCTCTTCCGGCGTTTCGGCCTCGTACAGGTAGGCAATGCCCTGCTCGGTAACCACATGGGTCACATCCTCGCCGTAGATCATGACAGGGGCCGCGGCCATACCGGCCTTCTTGCCGATCTTCACCGCCTCCAGCTCCGGCACAAAGCCCGGGCCAAACTTGCTGCTGCTCTTCATCATCTGCACAACCAGCTTCCTGCCGGAGGCCATGGAGCCGTTTTTCGGGGCCATTTCGCACCAGGCCTGGGTGGTGTGCCGCCGTCCGCCGGAGGCATTGCCCATATTGGGAGCACCGCCAAAGCCGCTGAGGCGGCCGTTTGTCACCGTGGAGGAATTGCCCACATAGTCTATCTGCAGTGTTCCGCCGAGGAACAGGTCCATGCCGTACAGACCGGCAACCTGCGCGGCCGCACGGTTGGAGCGCAGCGCACCGTCGGACCCGGTAAAGAAGATGTCCGGGCGGGCGGCCGTGTAGCGATCCATACCCAGCTCACCGCCGAAGGCGCATACCTTCTGCACCCAGCCGCTTTCAATGGCAGGAATCAGCGTAGGATGGGGATTCAGCACCCAATGGGTGCATATCTTACCCTTCAAGCCAAGCTCCTCGCCATAGGTCGGCAGCAGCAGCTCAATGGCTGCGCCGTTATAGCCGATGCCGTGGTTCAGGGAGCGCACACCGTGCTTGGCATAAATGCCGCGAATGGTCATCATGCCCATCAGGACGTGGGCATCCTGGATCTTGGCGGGGTCTCTGGTGAACAGGGGCTCCATGGGATAGGGCTCGGCGGCCTTCACATAGTAATCGACCCAGTCTCCGGGAATATCCACCCGGGGCAGCTCGCCATCCTCGACAACGCTGTTAACCTGAGCGATGACGATGCCGTTCTGGAAGGCGGCAGCTTCCGTGATCATGGGGGTCTCTTCGGTGTTGTAGCCGGTATACAGGTTGCCGTGGCGATCGGCCTTGTCTGCGGCAATCAGGCAAACCTTCGGCGTCAAATCTACGTACATTCTGCCGTAGAGCTCCAGATAGGTGTGGATATCACCGATGCGCAGCTGTCCGACCTCCAGCATCTGCGCCAGGCGCAGGCTCTGCACACCGGCAAAAGCAAAGTTCAGCTCTTCAGCGATGCCCTTGGAAAACAGGTCCAGATGATCGTCTCGGGATACGGAGGGAATGATCATGTTCAGCCCGTTGATCTTTTCCGGATCCAGCTGGGTCATTGCCTGGGCCAGGAAAGCCGCCTGCTTCTGGTTGCAGCCCTCCAAAGCCACCTTATCTCCGCAATGGATCACACGCTCCAGAAAAGGAACGATGCTTTCCGTGGGAATTTCCTTGCCGTTTACCAGCTCGGCGGCATCTGCCATGCGCTGATGCTTGGAGCGGCGCTCGCTGTCCCAAATCATGAAAAACTCCTCGCTTTCGCTATTTGTTTATCTATTCAAATAATATCATTGACATTCTGCTCAGTCCAATATATAATTCATCTATAAATCATAGCATATATGCTATGAATCAAAAGCAATTTCAGGGATGCTCCGCCCCTTTCCCGGCAGGCGCTTCCGAAAACATAGGAGACAAATGCGTATGGAAATCACATTTCTGACACTGACCTATTTCCAGAAGGTCGCCCGTCTGGAACATTTGAGCCAGGCGGCCGAGGAGCTGCACATCGCCCAGCCATCGCTCAGCAGAACGATACGCAACCTGGAAACGGAGCTGGGCGTGCCCCTGTTTGACCATCAGGGGCGCAATATCGTGCTGAACGGCTATGGCAGGATCCTGCTGAAATATGTGGACCGTATCCTGCTATCGCTGGACTCTGCCAGACACGAGCTGGCGGAGGCCAGTCAGGCAGAAAACACCACCGTCAGCCTTTCGATCTATGCGGCCTCCAAGATCATCCCGTCGCTGCTGTCTGCCTTCCGGCAGGAGCATCCCCACATCCGGTTCCAGATTCTGCAGCAGGACCCCTCTCTGGAGCAGCCCCACCGGGCCGACCTGAACCTGTTCTCCTCCATTTATCCGGTGGACAACGACCATACGGTGACGCTTTTGGAGGAGGAGATCGTCTTGGCCATTCCCAAATCCGATCCCAGGGCCAAAGCAGAGGCGCTTCCCCTATCGGATTTTTCTGAGGACGATTTTATCTCCCTGCAGCCCGGCAAGAGCCTGCGAACCATTACCGACAGCTATTGCAGCTCTGCCGGTTTCGTGCCGCACATCAATCTGGAGTGCGACAGCCCCAGTACGGTTCGGGACTTCATCCGCGCGGGCCTCGGCATTTCCTTCGTGCCCTGCGTCACGTGGAGCAGCGTCAACGATGCGCACATCGCGCTGGTCCATATTTCCGCCCCCAAATGCCGCCGCTACATCGGCCTGAGCTGGAATCCGGATGCCTACCTCTCCCCGGTAGCCGCACAGGTCCGGGACTACCTGATCGCCCATTTCGCCCAATACAGCCAAGCCGCCGCCCCGGCCGCCGGGCAAACATCGAGCTGACTGCGCACGACAATTGCATGAGTAAACAAATTACGAACAAGAAATAAATAGCTTTCCTTAGTCCCCTTTTTCTGGTAAACTGAAAGAAAAAGGGGGTATTTGCAAATGCAGGAACTGCTGGACTGGCTGGAGTACTTGGAAGATGGACAGCAGCAGAGCAAAGTACGCCACAAGTTAAAAGATATTTTGGTGATCGTACTGTTCGCAACACTGGCAAATGCAGACGATTGGGTTGAAATAGCAATGTTTGCGGACTATTATCAGGATTATTTCCGCAAATATATTGCGTTGGAAAATGGAATACCGTCCCACGATACAATAGGCCGGGTCATGGGGATGATTTCGCCTGAAATTATTCAGCAGCTATATATGAAGTGGCAGGAATGTCTGGATCGGAATGACGGAGAATTATTGAAGAAAATCATTTGCATTGATGGGAAAACCATGTGCGGAAATAGGAGAAATGAAGAAAAGCCCGCACATATTGTGACAGCGTGGAGCAAAGAAGATGGATTTTCTTTGGGACAAAAGGCAATCAGTGAGAAAAGCAACGAAATCACGGCGATTCCGGAACTTTTGGATAAGATTCAAATAAAAGGTCAAGTCGTGACCATAGATGCAATGGGCGCACAGACCGCTATAGCCGAAAAAATCAAAAGCAAACGTGCGGATTCTGTTCTGGGCCTGAAGAAAAATCAGGGAACATTGTACGAAAACGTGCGGGAATACTTCCTAGATTCTGAATTCTTGAAACGGATTCAAGAGAAAAGTTCTTATAAGAAAACGACTGAAAAAGCACATGGGCAACTGGAAATAAGAGAGTATTATCAGACAGAGGCCATCAAATGGTTGGAACAGAAAGGGGCGTGGAAAGGGCTAAAAAGCACTATTATGGAGAGAAAAACCATTAAAAAAGGAAACAAAGAACGAGTGGAATACCGTTATTTCATTAGTAGCTTGAAGGAAGACATCGAGTTGGCCAGCCGAGCGGTTCGCGGGCATTGGTGTATAGAAAGTATGCACTGGCACCTGGATGTTACCTTCCGCGAAGACGCAAATGCGACCATTGATAAAACTGCTGCGCAGAACCTGAACATCATCCGAAAATGGTGCCTCAGCATTTTGAAGGTCACAGAATTGTCAAAACGCAAGCTATCGATGAAGAAAAAACGGTTTGCATTCAGTCTGCGCCCCACTATGTTCCTTGAAATAGTTCTCAATGGTTGAAAAAACAACTACCAGGAGTTCGGCATGAGGGTGAGCATTCATGCAATCGTCGTGCTGACTGCGGATCTTTGCTTGACAGCCGCCAAAAGAAACACTATAATGTATTCAATTCGTATGAAATACTTGAGGTTTACATGGAAAAGCACGGAATTGAGCTAACCCCTACCGATCAGGCAATTTTGCAGGCGTTCAGTCGTTTTTGCGATGGGCTGTCGGAATATCTGGGCAGCGGATATGAGATCGTCCTGCACAGCCTGGGCGACTATGACCATTCTGCAATCAAGGTACTGCACGGTGAACACACCGGGCGGAAGGCCGGCGCACCCATAACGGATCTGGCCCTGTTTATGCTGGACGATTTTTACCGAAACGGCGGAAAACAGGGGTGCCCTCCTTACCTCAGCCGAAATCGCAACGGTGATCCGCTGATGTCCACAACCATTCCCATCTACGGAGAGAACAACCGTATCATCGGATTGCTGTGCATGAACTTTTTCCTGGCGATACCGTTCAATGAATTCATTCAGCGATTTATGCCGGTGGATGCCATTCCCGCCCTCTATAAGGAAAAAGCGCCGAAGAAAGAATCCTATATGGAGGATGTTCGGGATGTCCTGAAAAGCGCAGTGGCCGAGGCCGAGGAAGAACTCCGGGAGCAGTCGGTCTCCAGCAGCAACTGGAACAGAGAAATCATCGGAAAGCTCCAGGAACGCGGGATCTTCAATCTCAAAAATGCGGTGCAGGAATGCGCAGATGTTTTGGGGATCAGTAAAAATACAGTATATTTGCATCTGCGGAATTTAAGTGAAAAATGAGGGAAAGCGGGCAATTGTCCGCTTTCCCTTTTGCTTTTTAACTGTGCGCCCGAACGAATTTTCCGTATCCCGGTTCCGCCAGGATGCGGTCCTCTTCCATAACGATTTTTCCGCGGACAACAGTGTGCGAGACCTTTCCGTGAAGGGTCTGCCCATAGAGGGGATCCAGATTGGGCTTCGAGTAAATGGGGAAGGAATCATCCACGGTCCAGGTCTTATCCATATCGCAAATGGTAAAGTCGGCATCCGTTCCGACGATGTTGCCGCATTTCTCATTCCAGCCAAGGGCCTTTGCGCCATTGATGCTGGTGATTTCCGCCAGCCGTTCGAGGGTCAGCTTTCCGGCATTGACGGCATCCAGCAGCAGCGAGCCGTAGTAATCCTCGCCCTCTACCCCCTGGGCCGAGGCGAAGGGCTTGCCGGGGTCATAATTTTCCGGAAGATGGGGAGAATGGTCACTTCCCAGAACATCGATGGTCCCGTCGTTCACTGCCTTCCAGACCTCATCCCAATCCGGCTTTGCGGCATGTCCCAGAGGGATCGTGCTGCCATCGGCGCGGTTGTAAAGCGTGTCAAAGCAGCGAATGCTGGTGGGCAGGATTTCCACACTGGCCAGGATGTCCATATCCCCAGCTTTTTTCAGCATACGGATCAGGTCAATATAGCCCCTGTGCCAGCAGTGCAGCGCCCACCATTTGCAGCGGTTCTTCCGGAAGAAATAGGCAAGCTCATAGGCTGCGCTGCTCATTTCCTCCTCCCCGTAGAGCTTGTGCAACACGTTCATCAAATTCTGCGGTGCGGTGTCTGCGTTGATCTTTGCCACATTGCCCAGGTACCAGGCCATATTCATGGGATGGATGGAGACATATTTCCCCGTCTTGGCCGCCTCTGCAAAGCATTGATCCAGCTCCCAGGCATCCGCGCAGCGGAAGCTCTCCTCCAATGGCTGCTTGCCGTTCATCTGCATGATCTTGAAATAGGAGGCTCCCTCCCGGACCAGCTCCGGCAGGGTCCCCTTGTGAAATCCCAGGGGACTGGGAATGGGCGCAAAGTCCACGACGGCCCCTGCCTCGCCGCAGGCTATGGCCTTGCGGAAGGTCTCGGGGGATGCAATCCCCCCCAGCAGATTGTTGGGCATGACGCAGACCGTTGTCACGCCGCCGTGGGCAGCGGCCCGGGTGCCGGTTCTGTAATCTTCCTTAAATTCCTGGCCCGGCTCGCGGATATGGGTATGGAAGTCGATCATCCCGGGCAGGATGAATTTTCCGGAGGCATCCAGCTTCCGTTCTGCGCTGCTTCCCGTCAGGCGGCCGATGCAGGCGATCTTTTCTCCGATGACACCAATATCGGTTGGAAGAAACCCTTCGGAGGTGTGGACGTTTCCGTTCTCGATCAATAAGTCGAAGTGCATCTTGACATCTCCTTTTCTATCGGGTCGTGCTTTCAGCAAAGGCCCTTCTTGTGGGCAAGCTTGCGGAAGGTTTCCGCCATCCGGTCCATGGCGGCATAGCTGTCTGCATCCTCCCAGAAGCAGCCGTCGATCATGCGAAGGTGGCCGTTGCCCATATCGCCATAGAATTTTCCGTCATTTACGCTGACACGCGCCTCTTCCACCAGCAGCTGGGTGATTTCGCTGGAATCCCCCAGTTGAGACACATCGATCCAGACAAAGAAGCCCGCCTCGGGCATCCGCAGGGAGATACCCGGAATGCTGTTGAACAGCTTGTAGGCGTATTTGCGGCGGTTGTCGTATTTGACCATATACTCCCGGATGAAGCTGTCATCCCGGAATGCTGGCATCACAGCCAGCTGTGCCAGGGTGCTGGTGGCTCCCTGAATATTCACGGCGCAGGCAAAATAGACATCCATAATGACATCGCTTGCATAAGTCCAGCCGACCCGGAAGCCGCTGAGCGCCATGCCCTTGGATACGGAGCACACGGTGACCGTCCGCTCCCACATTCCCTCCAGCTGGCTGATGCACACCATCTCGTTTTCCGGGAAGACGGTATCCTCAAATGCCTGGTCGCAGACGCAGATCAGGTCATGCTTTACGCAGAAGGCTGCCAGCTGCTCCAATTCCTCCCGGGTATAGCTGACGCCGGTGGGATTGTTCGGGTTGGTCAGCAGAACCATTTTGGTCTTGTCGGTGACCCGTTTTTCATATTCTTCAATGCGGATGTGATAACCATCCTCCGGGAAGGTGGGGACCTTTACGGTCACACCCCCCAGCAGCTCGGGGTTCAGGAAATTGCTGGCGTAGCTGGGGTCATGCACCATGACCTCAGCTCCTGGGTTGATCCAGGGCATCATGGCGAAGAGCAGACCATTGTCGGAGCCGGGGTTGATGATGATATTCCGGCTGGGATCCAGCCGGAAGCCATACTTCCGCTCGATCCGGTCTGCGATCAGCTTTTTCAGGTCCGGGCTGCCGATGGGCATGGTATAGTGGGCGGGGAAGCCGGTTTTCAGTGCCTCAATGGCTGCATCCATGACGCTCTGGGGAATGGCGGGGTCCGGCATAAAGGGGTCTGCCCAGCTCATCATCGCCACACCGGCAGCCTCCATTCTGGCTGCTACATCGCCAACATCCGCTTTCTGGGCGGTGGAAAACAGGCCTCCGTCCAGCTTCGCGAAGGTTTTGCGCATTTTGGATTTGATATCAGACATAATTTCCTCCTGGTGATTGTGGAATCAGCCGTAGGGGCCTTGGCCCCTGCAGCTGACGGTGGTCAGTGAATGCCCACCATCGAGAACAGAATAGCGATGACCGTTGCAATGGTGGTATTGAGCACGGTGGTTACAAACAGGTGCTTATAGCCCTCTTTGTGGGAGACATTGCAAGCCTCCAGGGTCAGCACCACAGCGCTGTTGTGAGGCAGAGAATCAAAGGTCAGAGAAGATGCACAGATGACCCGGCACAGAGACGCGGGATTGCCGCCCATATCCAGCAGCTTCTGGCTGAACGAATTCAGGACGAACTTCACACCGCCGGTAGCGCTTCCGGTCACTGCAGCGATGGCCGCCACGGCCACAAAGGCAAAAATGTAAGGGTTTCCACCGGATGCCTTTTCCAGACCGGACAGCAGCAGATTGTAGCCGGGAACGGCTGTAACGATACTGCTGAAGCCAATGATGGCGCAGGTTGCAATCACGGACTGAGAGCTCTTTGCAGCCTTATTCAGAACTGCGATGACGGCTTTGGCACCGCCCAGACGCTTCCAGAACATAACCATGGAAACCAGGGCACCGATATACAGAGAGGCATAGCCGGGAATTTTGAAAACGTTCAGTGCAATCAGAACAGAGGCAATGGGAGGCAGGATCAGCAGCGGATGGGGCAGACCTTTCTTGTTCAGGTCTACTTCAAAATTTTCACCGGGCAGCGGCGTGAAGTGCTCCCCTTTCTTTCGGGCAATTTCGCCCTGACGATACAGATAGAAGCCGTTGGCAACCAGCAGGAATACGGAGAGGCAGACGCCGGTAACGGGGCCTGCAGCTGCGGGAACCCCGAAAGCCTCCGTGGACAGCAGATTGGCCGTTGTGGTCACACCGGGCAGCACCTGCTCCGAAACACAGGCACCCAGGACACAAGCGGGAATCAGAGAGCGGGGAATATCGCCGACCTTAAAGAAGGCACAGGCCAAAGGATACACGGTGAAGATGATGACAAACACGTTGATCCCGCAGAAAACCAGGATCCATGAGACCAGGAACACGGCAATGACGATCATTTTCGTACCGAACTTTTTGATGATTGCGTTGGCAATGGATTCTGTCAGCCCCGTTGCTTCCAGGAAACAACCCAGCAGCTGCCCGCCCAGGAAAATGGGGAACATAGAGGTGATGGAGCTTGCAACGCCGCCCAGATAGGTGGTATAGCCGTTGATCAGTCCCACGCCGCCGGTTGCTGCGACGACAAAAGCCGCAACGCTGGACAGGATGATCAGGTTCAGGCCCTTCAAAGAACCCATCACCACAATGGCCAGAGCAATCAAGATGCCAATAATACTGATGATTTCCATAGATAGAACTCCTTTTTCTCTTTATGCCGCCCTGCGGCCAGCATCCGGAAGGTTACACTTCTTTACGCAGGTTCCACGCGTCATTGTAGTTGACGGGATCGAGAATGCCCTGGGTCGCGTCCGCAGCCCAGTCAAAGGTCGTACCGCCGCACACATTGTAACCGGGGGGCATGATGTGGAAGCCGCACTCCTTTTTCTCCCGGGTTTCCAGGAATGCTCTGCGGCCGCTCTTTACGACCAAAACCAGGCTGCGCATGGCTGCGATATCCTCATCGGGATTGCCCTTCACCGCAATGAAATCCGGATCCTTCCCGGCGGCCAGAATGCCGGCCTTGCTGCCGGAAATACCGGCTGCGGTGCCGGTTGCAGCCTGCAGCGCCTGCAAGGGACTCATGCCGCACTGCGTCAGCAGCTCCATTTCGCGAATCGTGGCTACGGTTCCGTCCATGGGCTCGGCGGGCAGCAGCTCAGTGCCGACGCCGATGGTGACGCCCTGACGAATTGCCTCAGCAACGACTGCCTTGTGCTCCTCTTCGAAGGAGGTGCCCTCTGTGGCCACCAGGCAGGGTATGTAATATACGCCCTGGGCCGCCATTGCCTTCAGGTTTTCCGCACCGATGCGGCGGCCTTCCAGGATGCCGGAGACACCTGCAGACAGGCTGACGGAAACGGAGGAATCGCCGTTGGCCACGGCCAGAACCTTCTTCTCCGCACCGCGAGCGTGCTTTACCAGCGCGTGGATCTCTTCATCTGACATTTCCTTCCGGTATTCTCCGTTCAGCGAAGCCATGGGCTTGCCGCTGACCTGGAGGGTAATGCCATTCAGGCCCCGGGCAATATGCACACGCATTTCCCGGCGCAGCGCATCGCAGCCGCTGGCCATGACGAGGCCGTACTTCTCGTGACCGCAGCCGCCGGTGACTGCATAGGTCGGGCCGGCAGCCAGAATGGAGGGGCCAAAGAACATCGTCTTGTTGATGGCATCCCGCAGCCCCAGGTCAATGTTGTTCGGCATACCGACCGTGCGGACGGTGGTCACGCCGGCATTCAGAGCCTCCGCAGCGGAACGATAGGCAATGAAAGTGCGGTAGGGTGTGCGGATATTGTCAACATAGTCATCGGAGGCCGGATTCAGTGTGTCCAGCCGCGCCGCGCAGTTGATGAGGCCCGGGAGGATGGTACAGCCGGACATATCCACGACCTCTGCGCCCTCGGGAATATCCCAGCCCTCTGCCGGACCCACATATTCCAGCTTGTCATTCAGCGCAGGAACCACTTTTACCGGGGTTTCCCCTTCGGCAGGGGCAGAAAATTCCTTCTGGCTGTGGGAAACGACCAGGATGCTGTCCTCCAATATCTCTTTTCCCGTGAAGATACGGGCATTTTTATAAACAGTAAAAGACATATCTGTACCTCCTTACCACTTCAAATAGGTGCCGCCGCCCAGATCCATGCCCGGGGCAACCGTGCTGTAACGGCGGAGCTTGAGGCCAGGGACGTCGCTCCGCACCAGGCGGCAGCTCTTTGCAACCAGTTCAAGATTCCGGATATCGGAGATATTCTGGTCGGGCTTTCCCTTCACGGCAATAAAGTCGCCTTCCTTGCCGGCCTCCAGGGTGCCGGTAAAGCCGATCGTATCCGTCAGCTTGGCGGAATTGCTGGTGGCGGCCTTGATTGCCTGCATGGGGGTCAGACCCGCCTTGACCAGCAGCTCCATCTCCCGGACGGTCGCATTTGTGCCGGCAATGGGATCGGAGGGCAGCAAATCCGTGCCCACACAGATCGTAACACCGGCGCGGATGGCGTTGCCAATGGACTGGCTGTGGGCCTCGCCGGTCTCGTCCAGCTTCCGGACCTGAAATTCGGGGGAACCGTGCCCAACCAGATAGTCATGACAGTTGGTAACGGAAAGTGTAGGAACCAGGAAGGTGCCCTTTTCCTTCATGAGCCAGGCCGTTTCCTCTTCCATATGGTAAGCGTGCTCCACGCTGTCGCCGCCCAGCTTGACAAACTCCTGAATGGGCTTGTCGCCGCCCAGATGTGCTGCAACACGTCTGCCCGCACCGTGGGCCACATCGACAACAGCCTCGATCTCCTCATCCGTCATCTGCTTATCCGCCATGCCTTCGTGGGCACTGGCTGCGCCGCCGGTGAGGCCGATCTTGACGAACTGTGCGCCCTTGGCAATCTCTGCTCTGGCCGCTGCCCGGAATTCGTCTGCACCGTTGTACATGGTGGAAATGTAGTTGTTCCAAGCGTGTCCGCCAACGGCAATGTTCAGTGCGCCGCAGGGGACCACACGGGAGGCCAGCAGCATTTCGCTGTCTACGGCATCGCGGATCGCATAATCGATGTCATCCGGACCGCCGGCAGAGCGAATGGTGGTAATGCCGCAGTTCAAGGCCTCGCAGGCACGGCGCATCATCAGCAGGCTGCGATAGGGAACGCCCATTTCGTCAAAACGGTATGCCTTGTAGGGCATGGACAGGCCCAGGTGCGCATGAACATTGAACAGGCCGGGTGTCAGGGTATATCCTGTCATATCCACAACGACATCGGCAGGCGTTACCTCCTTGGGGAAGCCGGGGTAATCCTCCATCTTGCCCACAAAGGTGATCTTGTCGTCCCGACCGCCCTTCTGAGCGGTGAGATTCGTGGAGAATACCAGGATGCCGTCTTCAATCGCAGTATCCTGCACACCGTCAACAATACGGGCGTGGATCAGATAGGTTTTTCTCATGGAACTGCTCCTTTCTCAAGACTGCATTTATCGTTCCGCAATTGCCTCTATTTCGCACAGCACACCCTTGGGCAGTGTTTTCACCGCCACACACGAACGGGCCGGATTGGAAATAAAGAACTTCTCGTACACGGCGTTAAATTTGGAAAAATCCTCCATATTGACCAGGAAGCAGGTCGTCTTTACGACCTTGGAAAAATCCGAGCCTGCAGCTTCCAGAATGGCGCCGACATTTTTGCAGGACTGTGCAGCCTGACCTTCAATGTCCTGTGCAATAGAGGCGTCCTCGGGATCTACAGGAATTTGGCCAGAGGTAAATACCAGATCTCCGACGACCCTTCCCTGGCAATATGGGCCAATTGCGGCAGGCGCTTTGGATGTAGTAATAACAATTGACATAACTATTCCTCCTGTTCCGGAAAACCCATCAGTGCTGTGCTTCCCGGGCAGAAACAGCTCAGCGGAAATTCCGGCTATGTATTTTACAGATGAATGGGTATGCCGCTTCATCTGTAATGGACGCTATTATCATAGCAATAAAAAATATTTTAGTCAATAAAATTTTGAACAGCTAATTCTACAAAAAATAAACGCCATTTTTGTAATCTATTTCATTGAATCATTTTAAATACAGCGTATGGCCTGTAATTGTGGCCAAACAATGAAATAAATTTCCGTTTTCGCTCAAAAGGAAATCCGTGGCAGACCCCGTTTGCTTTCTGCCGAAGGACCTCCCATTTTGGGCGCTTGCGGGGCAATTTGTTATGTATTTGATTGTTTTCCGGCGACGCAGAGAATAAGATAGAATTGGTAGAATATTCCGGCTCCCATTTTTCTTCGGAGGGACAGCCTCTGCTGCGTGGGGGTGCAGCCGGAACGGAATCAGTTCATGCGGATAAAATTGGAGGTACAAGATGAAAATCAGAACAGGATACTCCTATTACGGACAGGACATTGGCATTCTGGTAAATGCCTCCCAGGCACCCCGGGTTCCGGGGGACGCAGGTCATGCGCAGACCTTTGCCTACCCGGTTCGCTACCAGATCACCGGAACATCCTTCATGGATCTGGTAGAGGGCTCTGCGGAGACACGGGAGAAAATTCTCTCGGCCAGCCGTGCGCTGAAGGATGCGGGGGTACGGGGGATCGTGGCCGATTGCGGGCTCATGTCGCTGTATCAGCAGGACGTGGCCCGGGAGGTCGGCATTCCCTTTGTAGGCTCGTCGCTGTGCCAGATTCCCTTCGTCTGGCAGCTGATCGGCCGTTGCGGCACCATTGGCATCATTACCGGTCACTCCGAATTTCTGAGGGAGACCCATCTGCGCCAGTCGGGCTGGGAGGACAGCATTCCGCTGTCCGTCGAGGGTATGGAATGCTGCTCCCATTTTTCTGAGATCGTCATTCAGGGCGGCCTGGACCTGGACCCGGAAAAAATGCGCAGCGACATTCTGGCTGCCGCCCAAAGGTTGAAAAGCAAAACAGACGATCTGCGGGCGGTGATCCTGGAATGCAGCAATCTGGCGACATATTCCCGGGATGTGGCAGAAATGCTGGAGCTGCCGGTATTTGATACCGTCACCGCAGCCAATCTTCTGCACGACAGCCTCTCCCCCCGGAGCTATCTGTAACCGAAGCATAACAAAAAAGGAGCCTGCTGCAAAGGTACGCAGCAGGCTCCCGCTTTGAAGCAGAAGCAATCAAATGCCTATACTATTGTGACCGCGCTGTGATTGCCTGGAGTGTCTTCCAGTCGTGGATCATATAGTGGCCGTTTTGTTTGGAAAGGATTCCTGCGCTGCTGAAATCCAGCAGCACATTGTTGGCGGTCACTCTGCTTGTGCCCACGATGCCCGCCAGGTCTGCGCAGGTGAAGCGCAGGGCAATCAGAATACCGTCCGCCTGCCGGTGGCCATAGGCATCGCACAGGCACAGGAGCATCTTTGCAATGCGCTGTTCCGCACTGTCGAAGGACATCATGGCGGTCTGAGAAATGAGCATCCGGTTCTTTCTGGCCTCGTATTGCAGCATGAGGTCCGCCGTTTTCTGTTCGCTATGGAAAAGGGCCTGGACCTCCTTGGAGGGGATAGCGTAGAGCTCCGACTGCACAATGGTCGTCGCCATGGTCATATGGGGCTGACTTAGAATGCAGGCCTCTTCGCCGATCATTGCGCCGGGGCAGGCAATATAGATCTGCTTCTGTTGCCCATCGGGATGGACTGCGCTGATGCACACGCGGCCCTTGGCAACAATATAAATGGTGGAAAAATCCTGGCCCTGCCAGAAGACACAGCTTTTCGCCGGGTACTTGGTGGGCTGGCGGCTGCCGATCAGGTGGGCCCAGATGCCAAGATCGGCCCCCACCCAGGGAGATTCGATGTTCCCCCAATCATAAGACGGAATATCCAGCAAACGAATCAGTCCTCCTTGACTGAAATATAACACCAAAGGCAAATTCTGTCAAGAATCGGCGTACGCTCCAGACGGATTTCGCGTCGCGCGGTGGGGCCGGCAAAAAATAATTATGAAAAGTCTCAAAAATATAAAGTAGTTAACAGCATTTTCTGTTCGATTTCAATAAACTAAAGGCAACAGATGCGTTGAACACAAAGACGCCTGCAAATTCTGATAGCAAAAGGAGTTTTCATTTATGTCAAAAGTTGAGGAGCGCCTTGCTGCCGCCGGCATTACCATTCCGGAAGTCCCCGTGCCTCTGGCCGCTTATGTTCCCGGCGTTGTGTCCGGCAATATGGTCCACACCTCCGGTCAGCTGCCTATGGCAAATGGCGCATTGTCGTTTAAGGGAAAGCTGGGAGACAGTGCATCCGTGGAGGATGGCTATGCTGCCGCAAAGCAGTGTGCCGTCAACTGCCTGGGTGTTGTGAAGGCATTGATCGGTAACCTGGATCGGGTAAAGCGCGTCGTGAAGGTGGTTGGCTTTGTCAACAGTGCGCCGGACTTTGAAGCACAGCCCAAGGTGATCAACGGCGCTTCGGAATTGCTGCAGGCTGCTTTCGGCGAGTGCGGTGCCCATGCCCGCTCCGCAGTCGGTGTAGCCGCACTGCCCCTGGGCGCAATGTGCGAAGTTGAGATCGTTGTCGAATTTCAGTAAACCCCGCCGTCCTATGACTGTACAAAAATAAAAATCATATAGAAAAGGATGAAGTGAAAATGAATAAGAACATCGATTGGGAGAAGATTCGCGAAGAGGAGTTCCCCATTCTGAACACCATGACCTTCCTGGACGCCGCCTGCGTCAGCTTTGCCCCCCAGCGCACCGTCCGCGCCGTGAAGGCCTTCGCCGACATGACCGCCCGCCAGGACGAGGCCAACAGCAGCGCCCACCACATTGCCATGGACTCCCTGCGGAACAAGGCCTATGAAGAGGCTCAGAAGCTGTTCAACGCCGACCCCGAGGAGATTGCCCTGGTGGAGAGCACTTCCCACGGCCTGAACATCGCCGCCTGCGGCATCGAGCTGAACGATGGCGACAGCATCATCACCACCAACCTGGAGTTCATCCAGGTGGCCCTGCCCTGGTGCCTGATGCGCAAGACCAAGGACATCGACATCCGCGTCTGCAAGACCCCTGACAACCGCTTCCGCGCTTCCGACTTCGCCAAGCTGGCTGACAAGACCACCAAGATCTTGGTCATGTCCACTGTCGAGTGGTGCAACGGCTGGGCCAGCGATCTGAAGGAGATCGGCGACTGGTGCCAGGAGAACGGCATTATGTTCGTGGTGGATGCCGTGCAGCAGATGGGCGTTACCAAGATTGACACCAAGCAGTGCCACATCGATGTGCTGGTTGCCGGCGCGCATAAGTGGGCCAACAGCCCCTACGGCACCGGTGTTATGTACGTCAACAAGAACTCCCTGGATAAGATCAAGCAGAGCTACGGCGGATACCTGAACACCTCCGTCCCCGAAGGCGGCTGGGGTGCTTACTGGGAGAAGTGCGATTCCAAGTCCGTCTTCGACTGGACCTTCCCCAACACCGCCCGGAAGTACGAGATCGGTGGCACCACGAACTACACCGGTGCCATTGCTCTGGGCGAGGCTCTGAGCCTGGTGAACGAGATCGGCATTGAGAACATTCAGGAGCACGTCTGGGAGCTGGGCGAGTACTGCATGGATCAGATCGAGTCCATCGGCGGCACCGTCATTACCCACCGTGATCCCGAGCGTCGGGCTGGCATCATCATTGCCCGCCTGTACGATGATGTGGACCTGGACCGCAAGATCATGCGGGACCTGCACGCCCGCAACATCTTCGTTGCACAGCGCTTCACGGACAACGTTGGCGGTTTCCGCATCTCCTGCAACTGGTACAACAACAAGAAGGATATCGACACCATGATCGCAGCCATGAAGGACCTCATCAATCTGATCGGCCGCAAGCCTGACTACAAGGGCTAATCAAAGGATTGACAAAAACCCATGGGGCGCTTCCCCATGGGTTCTTTGCCCCTTTGAAAGACCGCCGCTTCTCCCCCACTCACCTCCCCTTCGGCGGGAGCCCGCCTACATAGACAGGAAAGGAAATAACTATGGCAGATTTGTTCAAACAGGTTCAGGACTATATCGAAGCCCATCGCAGCGAAATGCTCGCCATGTGGAAGGATTTTGTAGACACCCCCAGTCAGGCCCGGGATCGGGAGGCCGCCATGAAGATGGCAGACAAGCTGGTTGCCCTCTTTCAGGATATGGGGCTGCGGGTGGTGGAGCACGATGTGGGCCCCATCAACAGCCGCATTCTGGAAGCCTACTGGGGCGAGGACCGTCCCGGCGCACCAATCATGTTCGGCGGACACTACGATACGGTGAACTGCTCCTATGTCGAAAACGCAAAACCCGGGGATGAAAACGAGTTTGACGGAACCCCCCACTTCCGTGTAGATTCCCAGGGCAACGCCCACGGCCTGGGCTGCCTGGATATGAAGGGCGGCATCGTGGTCGCCATCTGGGCCGTGAAGGCCCTGCAATCCATCGGCTGGGCGGAGCGCCCCATCAAGTTCCTGCTGGCCGGCGACGAGGACAAGGGCCATTTCGGTGCCGAATCCCCTGCAATGCTCACCGAACTGGCGAAGGGCGCCCTGTGCTGCTTCAATATGGAGACCGGACGGATCAATAACGACATCTGCATCGGACGCAAGGGCGGCGGCGAAGGCGAAATGACCGTTACCGGCGTTCCCGCCCACGCTGGCAATGACTTTGCCAGCGGTCGAAATGCCGTTCTGGAAATGGCCTATAAGGAAATTGTCCTCTCCAAGCTGACCAACCTGGAAATCGGCACCACAGTCACCCCCACCGTCATCAAGGGCGGTACGGTTCCCAACGGCATTCCCGAAAACTGCCACATCTATTTCGACGTGCGCTACCGCCGCTTTGACGAGGCGGAGCGTGTGAAAAAAGCCCTTGCAGAAATTGCAAACACCACCTATATCGACGGCACCAAAACGGAATACCTCTACAAGGAATACCAGCTGCCCTTCGATGAAACTCCTGCCGGTCTAGCCCTGGCCGACTATGTTGCCCAGGTTTCCAGAGAGCAGGGCCTGGGCGAAATGGGGCAGATCAATCTGGGCGGCAGCTCCGATGCCTGCTACTTCACCATGGCCGGTGTGCCCACCATCTGCTCCATGGGCGTGCAGGGCCAGTTCAACCATTCCGACAAGGAATACGCAGAGGTCGAATCCCTGTACCGGCGTGCAAAGCTGATGGCCTGCGCGGTGCTGGACATTGAGAAGTATGTCAACCTCTGATGCACCGGGAGCACGCCATGCAGTTTCAATACGAAACCTTTGATACGCTGGATACCCAGACTCTGTACGACATTCTCTCCCACCGGTTTGAGGTGTTCGTGCTGGAACAGCACTGTATCTACCACGATTACGATGCCTTTGACAAAACAGGCATCCGTCTGATCGCCCGCCGGGAGGATGGGACCGTGGTGGGGTACTGCCGCCTGATCCCGGCGCAGCAGCATTACGAGGGGTACGACGAACACTCCTTCGGCCGCCTGTCCGTAAAGGCCTCGGCCCGAGGCCAGGGTATCGGCGGTGCACTGGTAAAAGAAGCCTGCCGGTATCTCACAGGGCTGGGAGAGCCCCGGGCCGTAAGGATCTCCGCCATGGCCTATCTGGAAAAATTCTACAGTGAACTGGGCTTTCAACGGGTTTCGGATGTCTTCGACAAGGAAGGCGTCCCCCATGCGACCATGCTCTATACCGCCCCCTGAAGCAAACCCCATAGCAGTGCCTCTTTCCGGGAGGCACTGCTTGTGCATCATTTCGTCCCTCTGAAAAGATGCCTTTTTCTGTACAAAGGAGCTGTTTTCATGAACAATTATTCCGAAAATTCCCGGGTCGAGGCACAGCTTTCCCGACCCAGACGTTATATTGAGCTGCTGATCGGTACGGTCATCGGTGTGCTGGGCTTCCAGATGTTCACGGTTCCGCTGGGACTGTATAACGGCGGCACCATGGGCGTTTGCCAGTTGGTGCGTACCCTGCTGACCGAAAAGCTCGGCGTGCCGCTGAATTTTGATCTGGCCGGAATCCTGAATCTGATTCTCAATATTCCGCTGATGCTGCTTGCCTACAAGAGCCTGAGCAAGACCTTTGTCATCCGGACCATTTTTGTAGTTGCCGTTCAGACGGTGACGGTTTCCCTGGTACCGACGGGCATCGTTCTGGTGGATGACACCCTGACGGCCTGCGTCATTGGCGGCGCATTGGGCGGCATCGGCACCGGAATTATCCTTCGAGCCGGCGGCAGCACAGCGGGATTTGATATCCTGGGCGTCTGGCTGGCCAAAACCAAGCTGCCCTTTGGCGTCGGCACCATTACCGCAATGCTCAATGCCGTGATCTATATCATCTGCGCACTGGCCTTTGATTTGCAAACAGCCATTTACTCCCTGATTTTTGCCTTTGTAACGGCCTTTGTGACGGACAAGCTCCATACTCAGGGCATCAACTGCGCCATTACCATTGTCACTGCGGACCCTGCTGTGGCACAGGCCATCACCCAGGCGGTGAGCCGCGGCGTGACCGTCTGGCGGGGAGAGGGCGGCCATACAGGCGACGGGAAATACATCTGCTATATGGTTGCAAACAAATTTGAGGAGCCCCTTGTGCGCAAGGTCGTGACAGATCTGGACCCCCAGGCCTTTATGGTGGTCAGCGAGAACGTAGGCGTCAGTGGGAACTACGCAAGAAGACTGAACTGAGGCTGTGCGTTGGAAAAAATCTCCGGCAGGTATATGTGGACACACGTATACCTGCCTTTTGTGTTTTTGTACAATATCAATATAAAAAATTCATAGAAAATGTCGAATGTTGTCTGCTGTGCCGAAAATGTAATCCAGTTAACAGAAAAAGTGTAAAAAAAGTTGTACTCTGTCAGTACGAAAGCAAGTGAACCGTGACGTAAATCCGGGAAGGCCTCCGGGCGTCATAGAAAGGAATATGATATGAAGCTTTCACAAGAAATGTTGAATCCGGTTTATGCGTACATTGAAGCCCATCGCGCCGATATCATGGCCATGTGGAAGGATTTCGTGGATACACGAAGCGATGCTACCATGAAAGATTGGGCGGATGTCTTCGCCAAAAAGCTTGGTGCCGCACTAGAAGAAATCGGCTGCAAGGTGACCTACACCGAGGTTGGCGAGCGAAACGGCATGTGCGTCGATGGCATTTTAGGGGAGACGCGTCCCGGGAAGCCGGTACTGTTCACCGGCCACTACGATACCGTACCCCTGAAGGCCGAGCTTCCCTTCTATGTCGATGGGGAAAACAGGGCCCACGGCCTGGGCTGCCTGGATATGAAAGGCGGCGTGGTGATGGCCATCTGGATTGCCAAGGCCCTGACCGCCGCCGGCTGGGCGGAGCGGCCCCTGCGCTTCCTCTTCGTGGGCGATGAGGAAAACGGGCATCAGTTCGGAAAAACCAAGGAATTTCTGGTAGCCCATGGCGGCGGCGGCGTTTGCGCCTTCAATATGGAAACCGGACTGGTAAGCAATGCCATCTGCACGGGGCGCAAGGGCACCGGTCAGGCGGAAGTCACCGTTCACGGTGTAGCCGCTCACTCCGGGAACAACTATACCGAGGGCCGCAGCGCCATTACAGAGCTGACCCGGAAAATTGCAGAAATGGAAGCCCTGACGGACCTCTCCGCCAATACCACCGTTGCGGTCACCACCATTCAGGGCGGAACGGTCACAAACAGCATCCCGCCGATCTGCTCCTGCATTGTGGACCTTCGCTTTGGCAGCCCCAAGGAGCGCGATCGGGTCCTGACGGCGCTGGAGGAGATCTGCGCCAAGCAGTATGTGCCGGATACCACCACGGAGCTGGAGATCCGGGAATTCATGGCTGCCTTCGACAGCTCCAGCGGTGTGCAGGAGCTGGCCGACTTTGTGGCCGAGACCTCCCGCGACTATGACTTCGGGGACATGGGCACCGTATTCCTGGGCGGCGGCTCGGACGCCGGCTTTATTCAGCGGGCGGGAACCCCTGTAATCTGTTCCATTGGCGTTCGTGGCCAGTTCAACCACTCCGATCGGGAGTATGCCCTTGTGGAAAGCATGTTTGAGAGAGCAAAACTCCTGGCCACGGTGGTCATGCGCATCAGCGAGTACGAAAACCGCTGACGGAAAATGTTTGTTATCTGGTACGAAGGAGCCGGATGGAGATAGAAAAATAAAGGAGGACAAATATGTTTAGCAATATGTATTTCTACCTGATGGTCGTGGTACTGGTGTTCGCCATCGGCGATATGATCGGCCACTTCACCAAGGGTAAGCTTTCCGGCATGATGATGGTCATGCTGCTGTTCCTGATTGCATTCCTGGCCGGCATCCTGCCCGGCGACATCATCGATAAGGCCGGTCTGACCCAGCTGGCCAGTGCCGCTACCGGCATGGTGCTGTTCAATATGGGCACCACCATCAACATCAAGCAGATGATCCGTGAGTGGCGCGTGGTCGCAATGGCCGCTCTGTGTATGGTCGCTTCCTGCATCACCATGCTGTGCGTGATTCCCATTGTCGGCAAGGATGCCGTCCTGGTGGGTATGCCTGTTATCAACGGCGCTGCCATGGCGACCTCTCTGATGACCACCGCCGCCACCGAGCGGGGTCTGACCACCGCTGCTGCACTGTGCGCCGTTATCTACTCCGTGCAGAAATTCGTGGGTGCTCCCATTGCCTCCGCCATGGGCATGAAGTATGCCAAGACCCTGATGGTTGACTTCCGGAAGGATCCTGCCGGTCACATGGCTGCTCTGAAGGCAAAGCAGCGCGGCACCACCTCCAACAAGCCCCTGTTCTATGAGTCCCACAAGGATGTCTTTACCTCCAATGTCTGCATCGCCATCGTCTGTGTCGGTGCCTGGATCGGCCGCTACCTGGGCAGCCTGACCCCAATCAACTACAGCATCTGGTGCCTGCTGCTGGGTTCCCTCTCCGGCCTGGGCGGTTATGTACCCCCCAAGCCCCTGCAGAAGGGCAATGCCTACGGTCTGATGATGATCGCCGTCTTCGGCTCCATCATCCCCGCGCTGGCAAAGGTCTCCCTCAGCGACCTGGGCACCATGGCTTTCCAGACCGTCGTTCTGTTCGCTGCCGCTGTAGCCGGCATCTTCCTGATTGGCTATGTGCTGCCCGGCTGGAAGCTGGTTGGCGACCGTGATTTGGCTGTTGGCATCGGTGTTGAGCAGTTCCTGGGCTTCCCCTCCAACGTGGTGATCTGCCGTGAGGTCAGCGAAGCCATTGGCGAGACCGACGACGAGAGAACCTACATCGACGAGACTCTGAGCGTTCCCTATGTTCTCGGCGGCATTACCGTCGTGACCATTCTGTCCGTTGCACTGGCAGGCTTCGTGATCAACCTGCTTTGATTTTCGGAAATCCTTCGTATCATTCAAAGGGGAATGCCTGCTTTGCGGGCATTCCCTCATTCCGCATCCAAGGAGGCTTCCTATGATTGTACTCAAAGAAAGACTTTCCCGTCTGGGGAAAGCACCCCTGCTTCTGCTACGGGCCCTGACGGCTGCCGCTATCTTTCTGGTGATGTATCAGTCCGGCGGACCGCGAAATATACCGTTGGCGCTGCTCTGTGCGGTCGTAGGCTGCCTGCTGGTCTATCTGTGTGACTTCCGCGTCAATGGGTTTGGTGCTGCCTTTGGCCTGCTGATGGAGTATTATGCCTTTCGCGGCACATTTGCAGATGACCGTATTCAGCTGGCCATGCTGGCGGTTTCCTATATCCTGCTATTGCTGAGCTTTTCCGCTCAGAAGGGCAAACGGCAGAAGCAGGAAACGGAAGCCGGGCTGTAAGCCGCGAAGCAAACGAAATACCCGTCCTCCACGCAAGCCGCCCTCCGATGATTGGGCAAAAGGGAAGCCTGCGCCTCCGCCCGAATCGGGCAGCGGCGCAGGTTCTTTTGCATGGCGCTTTTGTGTCTTCCGGCGCAGCGGAAGGCGGCGGCGCTTATCGTACGGACCGGGCGTACTCCGTGGGGGTGATGCCGAACTTCTCCTTGAATTGGCGGGAGAAGTGGTGCACCGTGGAGTATTGCAGGGCTGCGGCGATCTCGGTGAAATTCAGGTTGTTCTCCCGAATCATCTGCTTGCTCTCCTGGAGCTTGATGCGGCGGATGTATGAAAGTATGCCGACAAAAAATTATTTTACTTTTGTCCCTACCCCAACTATTGACATAGAGTCAAGAAATCCCGCACCAAAACTGGTGCGGGATTGGTGGGGGAAGGTGGATTCGAACCACCGAAGCTATAAGCAGCAGATTTACAGTCTGTCCCCTTTGGCCACTCGGGAATTCCCCCATATTCACTTTGCCTTTTGTGTGGAGCCGGTAGACGGACTCGAACCCCCGACCTGCTGATTACAAATCAGCTGCTCTACCAACTGAGCTATACCGGCAGGTGTTCCGCTCACGTAAGGCTTTTGTATTATATCATGAATCCGGAAAATGTCAAGAGGGCATTTTTACAGATTGTCCACTGCTTGATTCCATTTTACATTGTTCTTCTATTTTTAGTAATTTTGTAAAAATAGAAGGCGATCTTACGGAACTGGACTACGCACAAATCGGCAAGCACATTGCCGCCCGCCGAAAAGAGCTTGGGCTCAAGCAAACCGAAGTTTGTGACAAGGCTGGTATTCATGACAAATATCTAATTCTGGCTATCAGCATAATCACCCAGCCGGTTAAAAATATCCTTTTCCGCATCATAATCTTTATTCTGCAACAATTGTGCAGCATAAGTATACTGGCAAACCTTTACCATTTCAGGACTATTTTCATAATCGCCAATTCTTCAAAAATTGCAGTAGCAGCCTCATACTCCCCCGCCTTGTAAAGCGATGTTGCCTTTTTATACTGACTACTGTCACATCCCGCAAGCATCAGGCACATCATTAGCACGCAGACTACACAAATTATTTTTTCACGATAAAATCCTCTCTCTAATTTGATGATTACGCTTTATTCGTCAAAAGATATAAAATGTCATCAGAATAATAACATATATTTTTTAGTCATTCCAACAACTAACAACAATTATTCTATGACTATATCTTAAAATCACGGCGTTATCATTACTCATAAGAGGTGATACTTGTGAATGAAGATTTTGTCCGGGAACGAATTACAAATCTGCGAATCAAAAAAGGCGTATCAGAATACCAAATGAGCTACGATTTAGGGCACAGCAGAGGATACGTCTACAATATCTCTTCTGGAAAAGCGCTGCCTCCACTGAAAGAGTTCTTTGCAATATGTGGCTTCCTTGGCAGCGCTGCCTCCAATCGCATCGCCTCCTCCTGTAAAGAAGAGGATAATCATGGTGATGAG